>ERZ779632.5-NODE-5-length-143052-cov-9.244781_pt1 | contig 143052 bp, 129 predicted proteins | sample MGYA00514194_ERZ779632 | MGnify/ENA primary metagenome ERZ779632 (study PRJEB29562, sample SAMEA4376704) | mouse gut metagenome | isolation source: Cecum | study: EMG produced TPA metagenomics assembly of the A DSS colitis mouse model was used to assess the... | reverse complement strand
TACTGTTAAGCGTTTATCCGGTCAATACTTCCCCCATCTATTTATGTGACCACAACACGGAACATCCGCAGAAGCTGTATGCGGATAAAACTTATCTGATGGCGTTGGGAAGCGGATGGGCGCATGAGTGGAAGGAGAAGGGGTCGGCCGCTATCTTTGAGTATGTGCCCATACAGGGGCCGTATTCCACCCAGGCCGACGGGAACGGCAACAGGCTGCCCACGGATCTGGCGGGGGACTGGATTGTGGAGCTGACACCGGGGTTTTACGAGACCAAAGAAGGACAGAGCTGGCTGAAGCTCTGCGAGGAGTATGAACGGCATGATCTTTCCAACAGCTTCCCCGTGACGGCGACTGAGGATTTGAACTTAATCATGGCCTTTTATACGAAACAGGCTTACCTTGCGGAAGGGGCGTTTTTTTCGGAGGAAGATTATAGACAGGGCAACCGGGTCTGTCTGGTGTCGGGCCGCTTTGCCAGGAGAAACAAACTTAAGGTGGGGGATTCCCTGCATCTGGCCCTGCGTTATGCCAACTATGCGGCTTCTCCGGGCCGGGGCGGCGCAGAAGGATATCTGAATGCGGCGGGAGAAATCTACCAGATTTTTGAGGAGGGCGACTATACCATTAAGGGCATCTATGACGTGGGCGTGGGAACGGACGGCGATTTGGGCTATACGCTGGAGCGGAACGAAGTGTTTATTCCAAAGGCATCCATTAAAAACAGCGATGAAAATAATATCGCGCTTCACGGCCCCATGAAAGGCTATACCACTGCCTTCCGAATCCCCAACGGCAGCGAGAGTATCGAAAACTATAAAAAGCTGTGGGAGGCGCAAGGCGTAGATAATGTGGAGATCACCTTCTATGACGGCGGTTACACGAAGCTGGAGGGCGGACTGCAAAACATGAAGGAGATGTCCCTGATTCTACTGATGACGGGGGCGATCAGTGCAGGCTGCATCGTGATTTTCTTCTGCTATCTTTTCATCGGGAAGGAGAAGAGGCGGACGGCCATAGAAAGAAGCCTTGGCATGACGAAGGGAGCGTGCGCCCGCTCGCTGCTTGCCGGTATTGTGGCGATTGCCCTGTCAGGCTGCATCGCCGGGGCTTTTACGGGACAGTATTTTGCGGGGACGGCGGCGGCCCGGATGGCCTTTGCGGAAACCTTTGACACCCGGTTCAGCAACGGGGAGATTCAGTTTAACAGGGAGCACAGCGGGGAAGAAGGCGCAGAAACAGGAGATGGGGAAAGTACAGAAACAGGCGGGGCGGCTGCTAACCCTTATCTGACGGAGACGGATTGGCGGATGTCGGCTGCCTGCGGCGGACTGGTCTTTCTGCTTACGGTGGGGACGGCTCTTTTGGGAATTTACAGGAATTTGCAGGAGGAACCGCTTTCGCTTCTTTCGTCGGATTAAGGCGTGACGCCCGAGACTATATAGAAAGGGAATACCGCCCGGGCGGTGGAAATGGAGGAAGGAATGGATAAAATTATCGAAGCGGCGAATGTGAGCTATATTTACCAGACAAAGTACCAGAAAACGAAGGCGCTCTCTGAGGTGAGCTGTTCCTTTGAGCGGGGAAAGGTGTACGCCATCACCGGCAAATCCGGCAGCGGAAAGAGCACCTTCCTGTCCCTTCTTGCAGGATTGGACGTACCTACGGAGGGAACGCTTTTGGTGGAGGGAGAGGATATACGCAAGATGAACCGGGACGCCTATCGGCTGAACCGCGCTTCCGTGATTTATCAGGCTTTTCATCTGTTTCCCCTTCTGACGGTTATGGAAAATGTAATGTTTCCCATGGAGTTGCAGCATGTTGCAAAGAAGGAGGCCAAAGCCCGGGCGCAGGAATATCTGGCGCAGGTGGATCTGCCTGAGACCCTTTACAGGAAAATGCCGGGCATGATCAGCGGCGGTGAGCAGCAGAGAGTTGCCATAGCCAGAGCCATGGCGGCAGGCGGTGAGATTCTTCTTGCCGACGAGCCCACGGGAAATCTGGACAGCCAGAATGAACAGGTCATCGTGAACCTGCTTTGTAAGCTGGCCCATGATAAAAATTATGCCGTCATTGTGGTCACGCATAACGAGGCGGTAGCGGCTGCGGCGGATGTGGTCTACGGCATGAAGGACGGAGAACTGTCGGTGGTGCGCGGGTAGAAGGAAAATGTTTATTCGCTTTTTAATTTTTGATAGGCCAGTTCAATCTGACTTTTGAGCTGGCATGGAAAATGCAGCAGTCAGTTTTAAGAGTACACGGCGCAGCAGGTGCGGAAACGGGTTCGCCCAGAGAGATTTTTCAGCTTGGCTATAAGCTCGGATTTGTAGATGATTCCGCTGTATGGCTTACAATGCTGAAAAAGAAGCTTGAAGAGGCCGGGGCGATTGGGGATAAAATTGTAAAAGAGTAGTGGAAAAAGGAAATCGGCTGTGGTAAGATAACTGTATCGGGACAAAGAGGTCCAAAAAGGATCTCTTTGTCCCGTTCTTTTTGCGTAAAGGAGGAAATAACATGGCAAAAATAAAGGAAGCCTGCGGCGTGGTGGGCATTTACGGCCCGGAGGGAGAAAATGTGGCCCCCTCCATCTATTACGGTTTGACGGCGTTGCAGCACCGCGGACAGGAAGCCTGCGGAATGGCGGTTTCGGGGACAGACCGGGAGCGGGGTAACGTGTGTTTTCACAAGAATCTGGGGCTGGTGAGCGAGGTGCTGACAAAAGAAGTACTGGAAAAAATGGACGGCAATATCGGTCTGGGGCATGTGCGGTATTCCACCACAGGCGCGTCCGTTGCGGAAAATGCCCAGCCGCTGGTGCTTTCCTATATCAAGGGAACGCTGGCCCTTGCCCACAACGGCAATCTGATCAATACGCCTGAGCTGAAATGGGAGTTGATTCAGAACGGGGCGATTTTTCATACCACCACGGACTCGGAGGTGATCGCGTTTCATATCGCCAGAGAGCGGGTGCACTCGGCCTCGGTGGAGGAGGCGGTCTACAAAACGGCCTTAAAGATCAAAGGCGGCTATGCGCTGGTGATCATGAGTCCCCGGAAGCTGATTGGGGTACGGGATCCTTACGGTTTAAAGCCGCTTTGTCTCGGGAAACGGGAACAGTCCTATGTGCTGGCTTCCGAATCCTGCGCGCTGGAGGCCATGGGAGCCGCGTTTGTACGGGATATTCTGCCGGGGGAGGTAGTGACGATTTCGGGCCGGGAGATAACGTCGCAGATGCTGCCAAAGGAGGAGCGTTGCGCCCACTGTATTTTTGAATATATCTATTTTGCAAGACTGGACAGCGTGATGGACGGGGTGAGCGTGTATGACGCCAGAATCCGGGCGGGAAGAATGCTGGCAAAATCCCATCCGATAGAGGCGGATCTGGTAACGGGCGTGCCGGAGTCGGGTCTTCCGGCGGCTCAGGGCTATGGGCTGGAAAGCGGCATTCCCTTTGCCCTGTCCTTTTATAAAAACAGTTATATAGGAAGAACCTTTATTAAGCCCACCCAGAAGGAGCGTGAGTCCGCCGTGCGCATGAAGCTGAGCGTGCTGGAATCGGTGGTAAAGGACAAACGGATCGTGCTGGTGGATGATTCCATTGTGAGGGGAACCACCATTGCCAACCTGATCCGCATGTTAAAAGAGGCGGGAGCCAGAGCGGTGCATGTGAGAATCAGCTCGCCGCCTTTTCTGTATCCCTGTTATTTCGGCACCGACGTGCCCTCCAATTCCCAGCTCATTGCGGCGAATCACAGCGAGGAGGCGATCTGTCAGATGATCGGTGCGGATTCGCTGGGCTATCTGCGTAAGGAGGACCTTTCGGAAATGGCGGGAGGACTGCCCCTTTGCAGGGCGTGTTTCGACGGGGAATATCCTATGGATTGCAGCGGGTGTGCCGGGTAACTTTCTTTTGCCATGACTGAGTGTGGAAAAGACCATAGCGCTGGTTAATGCAAGTCCGCCGCATGCCTTCTGTCCACGCTAAATTTCATATAGTAGGCGGCTTTGTCGCTATACATTTTCTTTTCCGCCTCCGAGATCAGTCTGTCCACGCCGCCCAGACTGTTTCGCTCCCAAAGGCCGCCTATGGCCATGTGAATGGACTTAGAACGAAGATCCTGCTTTAACTGTTCGATTTTCTGCCAGAGCTCCGACTCGTCGATTTGGATGCAGATCGCAAGCAGTTCGTCGCCTCCGATACGGAACAGTCCGTATTTGCCAAAGCTTTTTTTCAGGCAGTCGCAGGCGTCGGTTATCAATTTATCTCCAAAAGAATGTCCGTCACGGTCATTTACTTGTTTCAGCCCGGTGATATCGCAATAAACGATCCCCAGGCTTTGGTCTTCCTGTAGATTTTTGAGGCATTCCTTCATGGCGTAACGGTTCCCGAGCTGAGTGAGCTGATCGTGATAGCTCATCTCTTCCAGCTTTCGGACGAGATCCCGGCGTTTCAGGGAAGAAATAATAAAGTGCGCCGTAATTTGAAGCATATCGGAGGCGTAGTCCAGTGATTTTTCCGGCGGATTGTCTATTCCGTAAAAACCGATGATTCTGTCCTCGTCATACAGGGGAACTACAATCAGCGAGCGGATATTCTGCCGCTTCAGATTTTCATACTGCAGTGGATCGCTCTCCCGGATATCCTCTAACCGTTTAATCACGATATGTCTGTTTATTTCAAAATTCTGATACCAGTTGGCACAAATTTCTGCAGGAAGATTTTGCAGGTTTTTCTTTTCCGGCGTGACGCCGCTTGCCACCCACTCGTAAGTGTTATTGTCATAACCCTGTTCGCTTCGTTCAAAAATATAGGTTCTCTCGCAACCCAGTGCCTTTCCCAGATATTCCAGCAATACCTCCAATGTCCGGGAAGGCGTTTTATGAAGCAGGGCAACACGGAGACCTTCGTTGATTTTGGCTTCCAGATTCATGATATTGTCCCGCTGCTCCGGGGCGGTCGCTTCAAAAGCGAGTTCCAGACGGTATTGTTTTCCGTTTTCCTCAATAATCGTATCTTTGATGATTACCTGCCGTTCAAGAATGGGATTGTAATACCGCCATTCCTGGAAATGGCCCGGCCTTAGTTTGTGATTGTTACACATGGAGCAGGGGGTAGAGCAGTTTTGAAGAACTTCATAGCATTTTTTTCCGGCAATGTCGCCTGGTGAGCAAAAACCAAAAGTTTTAAGAGCTTTTTGGTTCATATAGATTAATTCGTAACTGCTTATGTCTGAAACATAGACAAACTCGTCCATTGTCTCAAAAAACTCCCATATTTTACACATGCGCGCAGTCCTCCTGTTTCAAGCAATAAAATGGTAAAATATTTATCTTTATATATCATATTTGTGCCATAGCATTTCATTTTTTGCGCGAATGGTAGCAATACGGCGTGAAATGCAAAACGCCGTAATTTACATTTAACAGGCGGAATGTTAGAATTGCAGTAAGAGAGAACAGGAAGTTTATCAACGGCATTCCGGCTTCGGGTAAAAAGGGGCATGGAATCGGAGTGAAAAATAATATAGGAGATGAAGTGTTGAAAATAGCGGTTTGTGACGATGAGATATGCTTTATGGATATGCTCTGTCCTCTGCTGGAGCAGTGGGCAAAGGAACGCGAGGTAAACTTGACAATTTATCGGTTTACCAACGGAGACGACCTGATTGATGCGCAACGAAGCGGATGCATGGATCTGATCATTCTGGACGTGATTATGCCGCTGCTAAACGGGATAGATACGGCCAGGGAGCTGCGGAATATGAATCAGACAGTGCCGATTGTCTTTCTTACCTCATCCAGAGAATTTGCAGTCGATTCTTATGAGGTAAAAGCCTTTCATTATCTGATAAAGCCTGTCAGCCAGATGAATTTATTTCCTATGCTGGATGAGTTTCTCAAAATCTTTAATTCGTGCAAACCCTTTTTCACCGCCAGGACGACCGATGGTTTTTGCCGGATTTTCATTACGGATGTGGATTATCTGGAGGCGCAGAACAAGCAGGTGCTTGTCCATCTGTCAAATGACAGGACGCTGGTGATCCGTGAACTGTTCTCAAAATGCGCGGAAATTTTTTCGCCGGAAAACGGGTTCTGCTGCTGCCATCGCAGCTATATTGTGAACCTGAATAATATAGAACAGTTTTCAAAGACGGAGGTCACCACCGTCCACAATGGGGTCATACCCATTTCCAGAAACAGCTATACAGCCTTTAAGGAAACTTATTTTAACCATATGTTTTCCTGTTTTCCCAAGGGATAAAATTTCATAGCATATGGCTGCCCGAGCTTAACGACAGCGGTTGACGGCAGCCGCCATTTCGTCCCACTTTTTCTCCATATCCGCCACCAGCTTAAACTGGGTTCTGGTTCGGTCCAGATTATGGTTTTCGCGGTGAATCTTAAAGTAGGTATCCCCGGAAAGGAAGTCTGTCAGAAAGCGAAGGCCGCTCTCGTAGGTCATGAGCTTTGCGCCCATGGGCAGAAGGCTGATTTCCAGCGGGGTAAGGCTTCCGGCACAGCCCTTGATAAAGCCTTCCGTAAAGGTTTCGAAAAGGGACAGATCCAGTTCCACCCTGGACAGATCCAGTTCATCCTCCGCCCCGGTGCTTGCGCCGGTACGGATCGAATCACCGAAATCATAGAGGGATAATCCGGGCATTACGGTGTCAAGATCAATGACGCAGAGAGCCTTCCTTGTGGAAGCGTCAAAGAGGATGTTATTTATTTTTGTATCGTTGTGCGTCACCCGCAGGGGCAGCTCACCCTTTTCCAGAAGGTCTGTCAAAACATGGGCGTCCTTTTCTCTGGCGAAGGCAAAGTCAATCTCCGCCCGTACCATACCGGCCCGGCCCATGGGATCCTGTTTCACAGCGTTTCTGAGAGCCTCAAAGCGGGAGGGCGTATGATGGAACAGGGGAATGGTCTCGTGCAGGGTATCAGCCGGATAAGCGGAAAGCTGATTCTGGAAGCCGCCAAAAGCCGCCGCGCTGTCGTAAAAATCCCGGGGATTTTCTATTTTTTCCAGACAGACGGTGTTGCTGATAAAGACAAAAACGCGCCAGTAATTCTGCTGACTGTCAACGAGGTAGTTTTCTCCATCCTTTGTCTTAATTACGTTAAGTGTTTCCCGGTCGGGATCGCCGCCTTTTTCCACAATTGCTTTCCGGAGAAAGGCGGTGACATTGGCCACATTTTCCATGAGGGCGCCGGGTTCCCGAAAGATGGCGCTGTTGATTCGCTGTAAAATATATTTCTTTTCTGATTCTCCCTTCCGGCACAGAAGCAGGAAGGTGTCGTTGATATGGCCGTTTCCGTAAGGCGTTATTTCTTTGGGCTCGCCGTCCAGACAGAATGCGGACGCCACTGCTTCCAGATTTTCAAAAGCTGAGTTTTGGTGCATTACAGTTCCTCCTTGTAGTTGATCCATTTTAACTCCATGGGTGATAAAGTAAGCTTCGCTTTCAGGTCGCCTTCGATATAGAGATCGGTCTCCTTTGCTTCCTGCGTGTTGTTGATTACGGCTAACATACCGGTCTTTTCAAAGACGGCAATTTCCGTTTCCACATCGGAGACGTAGTATTTTTTCATTTCTTCTTCCCGGTGCGCCGCATAGTAAATGGCGCGCAGCAAAATGCGGCAGTTCTGGGGAGAGTAGGGAAGGCCGGAGAAGTAGACGCTTCGTCCCTGTCCGTAAGCGTTGACGACCAGACGGCTGTACTGTCCGTCCATATTCAGAATCTGATAGTGTTCTCCCTGGGCGTAAATACGGCTTTTTCCTTCGCCGAAATCCACCTCGCCCTTCACATCCTCCAGAATGAAATGTTCCCTGTTCAGTTCATTGTATTTGTCCGTGCTTAAAGAGAAACCAAGCTCTCTGTCCACGCCGAGGACGTCGCTTAGCTGGAAAAAGCGTCCCTGATACTGGCAGGCCGTTGGTTCGCCAACGCCGATGAACCCGCCGCCCTCGTCCACGAAACGGCGCAGGGCGCATACAAGGGCAGGGTCTTTCCAGACATCGCCGCCGCTGAAGGCCGTATAGGCGTCTCCGGCGTTGATGATCACCCGGATGGCGGGATCAATCCCTTCTTTCATCTCCTCAAAGGTAATAAACTCCACATCCAGGGGCATGCCGCTAAGCGCTTCGAGTACGCCTACATAGGAATAGATTTCACGATACCAGAGGGCGTGGTGCACCTGATTGGCCATCCAGCGGCGCAGGTTTCCCCAGCTGTTTAATACCGCCACCTTAAAGGGCGCGGTGTAGGATTTTGAGCCCTGCATGTGCCGGTGGATCTGGCGGAACTCGTCAACGACGTGACCAATTTGGTCAATAAAACCAGGCCATTCGCTGGCCAGCTTCAAATAACCGCCGTAACCGATTCGGTCTACCGGGGAGCGCAGGATTGCCCGTCTTGCCTTTAACCAGTTGTCCTTCGCCTCTCCGATGGGATCGCCGCCCTCGGTGAACACATCCGGGAAGAAATAGGGCAGAAGCCGTCCCTCCGTATAGTTCACGCCCTGAATGTCGGAGATCATGCGCAGGGTGACGCCGTCGCCTACGGAGCCCACAACCGCGTCCAGTCCGATATCGGCGAAGCGCTCACCGAAGGGCTCGGTGCCGATCCAGTGATCGCCTAAAAACATCATGGCTTCCTTGCCGTAGCTGTGCACGATGTCTACAAGCTCTTTGGCCAGCTTGCTTACTTCAATCTGCTGGAACTTCACAAAGTCGAGAAATTCCTTTGAGGGACTGCGAAAGATGGAATTGTGGTAGCCTTCGTCCACGATATATTCCGGGCGGAAGGGGTAGCCCGCCCATTTTTCAAACTGTTCCAGAATGTAGGGACTGACGCTTGCGCTGTAGCCGAACCATTCCACGTATTTTTCCCGTTTCTGATCGTCGAAGGTTAAGGTAAACTGATGGAAAAAGGTAGTAAAACGCACCACGTCCACCCGGGGGTTTTCCGTACACCAATGTTTCAGCTTTTCCTTCACATAGGCCTGCGTCTTGGGCTGACGCACGTCGTAGGTGAGCTGGTGGGGGGCGTCTTTCCAGTCGTTGGTAATAAAGTTGTACATATGCACGGGATCCCAGATCAGGAAGGCCAGAAAGCTCACCGTATACTGATGGTAGGGGACTGTGTCGATGATTACCTCGCCCGCGGCTTCGTCGTACTGCCAGCGGTCTGTTGGAACGACTTCACCGGTAGTACGGTCCATGACTTCCCACCACCGTTTCGGGTCGTCCAGCGTATTTACCTTTAACTGCTGGGTATGGAAACCCTTCATCAGACGGATACGCAGGCTTGTGTTTCTGGCGGTCACCCGGTCGCTGATCAGGTACTCCTGCTGGATCTCCTCGGGATTCGCCTCGGCCCAGGCGTTATCTTTTCGGGTGGTGTAGTAGGTGGCGTAAATTTTGGCGTCCTGGGATAAAAGAGCCTCCGGCATATCCGTTCCGTCGCAGTCCCGCAGGGCATCCGCGCCAAGGAGATTTTTAAGCCGTATGGTTTCTTCCACCATATCCACATCGGTGGGCAGAGTCAGCCGCCCGCTCATAGTTTGCATTTCCATGTCTGACAGTCCTCCTTTTTTTGATACCCCGCTGCCTGGGGCGGGGCTTTGACTTATTCAGGCAGATTCAGGTAGCTCAGGGTTCCCTCGGGCAGCCCCGTACCCTGTTCCAGCAGGGAAATAAGTCCCCGTATGGTGTATTCGCAGTCCTCCGGCGTGGTGGAAAGAAAGGTGTTGTTGAGCTTCACGCCAAGCACAATCAGAACGATTTCCGCAAGCGCCTCCGGGTAGTCGAAATGGATTTCCCCCGCTTCGATGCCCTGTCGGATAATTTTTGCCAGATTAGGCTTCAGTTCGGAAATCAGGTAGTTTAAATATTTCTGGTGCAGATAGGCGGACTCCTGTATGGTAATGGTTCTTGTTTTTTCGCTGCCCTGTTTTAAAAAGGCTGCGGCGGAGCTGCGGCAGGCCTGAAACAGCATTGCCATCCGAGTAAAGGGCGGAATGTTTGTCTGGTCGGCCAGACTTTTGGCTGTCTGCAGGGGGTTTTCGTAGTTTCGCCTGATCAGCGCGTCTAAGATCGCTTCCTTCGAGGGAAAATAGTAATAAATGCTGCCCTTGCCGATGCCTGCTTTGGCGGCAATGTCGCTCACGGAAATATTCTGTATGCTTTTGTCGATCATAAGCTGCTGCAGCGCATCCAGAATCTGGTCGCTTTTTTTCGAGTCTGCCATGATGTGATGCCTTTCTCTTTCCTGATTTGAGTGCCGGATGCCGGTCCTGCGGCAGTCATGCCACAGTTACAACTGATCCTGCGACGATTGTATCACAGATTAATGCCGTGGACAATTACTCCCAAATAAAAAATGTGGAAAGAAAATATTGACCAATGGTCGATAGTTGTGATATTGTAATAGAGGAAAGTTCGACCGCGAGTCGAAACAGGAAATATAACGGGAAAAAGCAGGAGGATGGAGAGAAAAATGACGTATGCAGATTTTTTCTATGACATGAAAGGGAGATTCATGGGTGCGGATGTGAGCGATATCAAAGAGCATCTGGCCTTTGAATTTGATATTGAGGATGAGGAGGCAGGCGGCGCCTTTTATGTGGAAGTAAAGGACGGGGCGCTTTATGTGGAGCCTTATGAGTATTACGACAGGGACGCAAGATTTATCTGCGCGCCGGAGGTGCTTGTCAAGATTGCAACAGGAGAGATGGATCCCGTGTGGGCCTTTACCACACAGAAGCTTAAGGTGGAAGGCAACATTGACAAGGCGCTTCGATTAAAGGAAATCATCGAGGCGAAGCAGAAAGAGATAAAAAAGGCGGCAAAGCAGGAAGAGAAGAAGGCGAACAGAAAATGAAGAAAAAAGCGGGAATGATAACAAAGGCAGCTGTGGGACTGGGCGTTCTTGCGGCAGCCTGCGGCGGAGAAATCGCCTATTTTTATGGGCGCACCATGAAACGCAGCCGGGCAAAGACGGAGAGAACCATTAAGATGGCGGGCACGGACTGGAGTCAGTACATGCCCCTGCTTGAGGAGCGAAAGGCGGCCATGCTGGCAAGACCCCACAGCGACGTGTGGCAGACATCGTTTGATGATTTAAAGCTTCACGCCACTTATTTTCCGGCGGATGAGAACAGGGAAACGCCGAAAATCGTGATCTGCTTCCACGGCTATACCAGCCAGGGAATGTCGGATTATATCGGTCTGTCGGATTATTATCAGAAGAGAGGCTATGCCATGCTTCTGCCGGACGCCCGGGCTCATGGCGCAAGCGAGGGGGAATATGTGGGCTTTGGCTGTCTTGACAGGAAGGACGCTCTCGTGTGGATTAATTGGGCAATCCGTCAGCTGGGAGAGAATGTGAAAATACTTCTGCACGGCACATCCATGGGAGCGGCGACGCTTCTTATGCTGAGCGGCCTTTCCCTGCCGGAACAGGTGAAGGGCATCGTTTCGGACTGCGGTTTCACTTCGCCCAAGGAGGTGTTCACCCACGTGCTGCATTCCATGTATCATCTGCCGGCCTTCCCGGTGATTCCGGGAGCGGATCTTGTAAACAGAAGGCTTGCGGGTTACGGGATGGACGAGTGCAACGCGAAGCGGGAGGTGGAGAAAGCCACCGTGCCCATCTTGTTCATCCACGGGGAGGCGGACACCTTCGTACCATGCAGTATGTGCGAGGAGATTTATGAACACTGCGCTTCGAAGAAGAACAGGCTGCTTGTTGCCGGGGCGGCTCATGCGGAGAGCTACTATAAAGATATGGAAAGCTATGAGAAGGCGCTCACGGGATTTATGGAAGAGGTAATGGCGTAAAACGCCGGAGAGGGGAAACAGAATGAAAACAAGAAACGGGCATAAGACGTATCCTTTGACAGTGGCGCAGAAATTCCACATATACTATATGGATTTCTGTCCGAAAAAGGAAGTGGTCAATATTGGCACCAGCCTGACTATCGAATATGAGCTGGATATCGAGGAATTAAAGAGGGCGGTCTATAAAGCATACGAGCGCTGCGAATCCATGCGGGTACGCTTTGCCTACGATAAGAAGGAAGAGCAGTGGTATCAGTACGTGGTGGAAAAAGAGGAACGCGACATTGAGTATGTGGACTTCACGGGCAAAACCATGGAGGAAGCGGCCGAGATTATGACGGGCTGGACAAGAGTGCCTTTTCAGAGAGAGGACGGGCCCATGAACCGGGTGGTGATGATCAAAACGCCGGACGGCTGTCAGGGATTATATGTGCTGGGAGACCATATGCTGTTAGACGCCCAGTCGCTGATCTGCTTTCTGCGGGACGTGATCGAGCTGTACTGTAACGCCAAATTTGAGGGAGTTGCCTATCCCCTTGACATGCGTTCTTATATCGAACAGCTTGAAAAGGATCTGGCTTACGAGGCGGGCAGTAAGGCACAGGCAAGAGACAGAGAATATTTTCAAAAGCTGATCGAGCGGTCGGAGCCGATTTTTAACGGGATACAGGGGCCGGGACAGTTGGAGGAAGCAAGGAAGAAATTCCCGGGAACGAGGGCGGCTTTTTCCGCTACCGCCGAGGTAGACTCCGCGCTTGATATTTTCCATCTGGAGGAGGAGCCGACGCAGCGCCTGATGCGTTTCTGCGAGGAACAGCATGTTTCCCTGCAATGCCTGCTGATTATGGGTATCCGCACTTATTTGCAGAAGATGAACGACAACGACGACGTTTCCATCAATGTGGCTTATGCAAGACGGGCTACCCTTCTGGAAAAGAAATCCGGCGGCACAAGGATACATTCGTTTCCCTTCAGAACCATTCTTTCGAAAGACCAGACCTTTATGGATGGCATTCTGGCGATCCGAAACGGTCAGAACGAGGTGTTCCGTCATACCAATTATAATCCGACGGAGTACTTCGCTTACAGGAGCAGGTTTTACAATACGCCGCAGGGCGCGACCTATGAGCCCATGGCCCTGACTTATCAGCCCATGACCCTGAAGGAAAAGGGACTGGATCAGCTGGGAGACATCAGGTATAAGACAAAGTGGTATCCAAACGGGGCCACCGTCCAGGCGATGTACCTGACGGTGATGCATCGTCCCGACGACAACGGTCTGGATTTCAATTTTGAGCATCAGGTGGCGGCCGTGAGCAGGGAGACGCTGGAACAGTTCTATTATTATCTTTGTAAAATTATGTTTAAGGGAACGGAGAGCCCGCATTTGAAAATCGGTGATATAATAAAGCTGATATAGCTGAGAAGAAAAAGGAGGTTGCACAGGCATGTTTGATCAGTTGGCGGAAATCATTACAAACTATGTGGAAGTAAAGAAGGAGGATATCAGACCGGAGTCCCGGTTTATGGAGGATCTTGGTTTTTCTTCCTTTGATTTTATGAGTATGCTCGGCGAGGTGGAGGACGCTTTCGACGTGGAGATCGAGGAGGAGAAGGTGGCCGGCATCCGCACGGTGCAGGAAGCCGTGGCGTATTTGGAATCCATTCAGGGCTGATTGCTCTATCGTGGGACTGCGTTGGCTTGCGGATTGACACAAATTCGGCTTTGCAGTTTTGCCGCCGGAGCTGTGTCTGCGCGCGGACGGTTGCCAGAGCAGAAGAGAGGGGGATAAAAATATGAACGAATTGTGCAGTACCATCAGGGAAATTCTCGTTAAATCTTCCGAGGCCTATGGATCCATGGATGCGGTACGCTATAAGGTGAAGCGGGAGAAGAAGGGCGGCGGTAAGAGAGAGACGGTCGTGGAGGCAAGGACTTACAGGCAGCTTAAGGAGGACAGCGAACGTTTTTCGGCGGGGCTTGCCGGACTTGGGGAACAGGGAAACCACGTGGCCATTGTGGGAGACAGCTCCTATGCCTGGATCGTGTCCTATTACGGTACGGTAAACAGCGGCAGTGTGGCTGTGCCCCTTGACGCCAACCTGCCGGCGGAGGATTTGTGCGAGCTGATCGACCGTGCGGATGCGACGGTGCTTATATATGATAAGGCGCGCGCCGGCGTGGCGAAGCTGGCGGAAGAGAAATGTCCCAAACTGAAATACCGGATTGCCATGGAGCCGGGAACGGAAGAGCTTTCTGCGCAGACGCTTTCCTTCGAAGATTTTCTGGCGGGGCAGGAACCGGGCTTTGCCTGCGAGCCGAAACCGGAGGAGCTGGCGACCATCATGTTTACCTCGGGCACTACGGGAAAGAGCAAGGGGGTTATGCTGACTCACAGGAATCTGGCGGAAAACGCCACCGCGCAGGATATGGGCTTCGAGCCGGGAATGGTGCTGCTTACGGTACTGCCGATTCATCACGCCTACTGTCTGAGTATGGACATCCTGAAAGGGACTTCCATCGGCGCGGTGATCTGCATCAACGATTCCCTGCTTCGCGTGCTGAACAACATTAAATTGTTTGAGCCGAATATTATTCTTATGGTGCCTCTTATGATAGAGACTTTTGCCAAAAAGCTGGAGGAGACGGACTGGCTTCCCGCGCCCATCATCAAGGCAAAGGTTTTCGGGAAGCAGCTTCACACCATTTGCAGCGGCGGCGCCTATTTAAATCCGGATTACTTAAAGCGGTTTGATAAATACGGGATCAAAATTTTACAGGGCTACGGCATGACGGAATGCGCGCCTGTCATCAGCAGTAACCTGCCCACGGAGAGCAAGGTCGGTTCTATCGGCAAATGCATGCCGAACTGCCAGGTGAAGGTGGTGGACGAAGAGCTCTGGGTAAAGGGCACGAGCGTCATGCAGGGATATTATAAAATGCCTGAAGAGACGGCGGAAACTCTGGTGGACGGCTGGCTGAAAACGGGAGATCTTGGCTATGTGGACGAGGACGGTTTTCTGTTTCTGACAGGCAGGAAAAAGAATCTCATCATCACGCCTAACGGAGAGAACGTTTCTCCCGAAGAACTGGAAAATAAGATCGGCAGCGCCCGTCTTGTACAGGAAATTCTCGTGAGGGAAAAGGACGGCGTGATTGAGGCGGAAATTTTCCCGGATGCAGAGTATGCTTCCAAAAAGAAGATTAAGGATGTGGAGAGTGAAATTCGAAAGATTGTGGATGCCTACAATGAACAGGCTCCCCTCTATAAAAGAGTGACAGGTGTGAAACTGCGGGATACGGAGTTTGATAAGAATACCACGAAGAAGATTAAAAGATTTTAGAAAAATTGTTTGGCAGCCGGAATAATAGCACAAAAAGACCGCCCTCCGCGTACATGCGCAGAGAGCGGTCCTTTTATGAAACCCATTCGCTTATTCGAGTCCGCGAAGCGGAGCTCGCAATCGAGCTCTGCTTGATTTGTTAGACTGTAAAATCGAAATTTCTGCCGGGCATGGGAATGGTGGTCTCTTCCTTTACATTGTCCCAGTTAAAGTTTTTGATCTGGTCGAGCAGATCTTCAACGCTGTTGGCAGTGACGGTAGCGCGTTTGCTATGTTCGTAATTGTATTTGTCCTGCCCGTTTTTCTCAGCTTCCGCTTCCTTTGCGGCTTCCTTCTTGTCTTCGCGGATCTTATCCACGAATTCCTTCTGACGCTCGCCTGCCTTCTCAAGCTGTGCAAAATAGGATACCTGTCCGTCCTTGCCAATGTTTACGCCGAGGCTTACCACTTCGTCTTCACGGCCGGTCTCTTTTAGCTCTTCCTTCATCTGGCCCAGCTTGTCGAGAGATTCGTCCAGAAGAGAGAGGTTCTGCTTCTTTACCTCTTCGTCGTTGGCCATCCGCTCCAGCTCTTCGGGATCAATCAGCACGCTGTAATCTTTGGAACCCCGGGAAAGATACTCGGAGGCTTCTTCTTCGGAATCGTATTCAGCAACATAGAAGTCTGCATTGCTGTAGGTTTTCTTCAATTCCTGCAAAAGCGCCTTCGCCTTGTCGCTCAGCTGTACGGAACTGTTTTCCGTCTTTTTTGTACCGTCGGTTTTTTTGCTGTCAGCTTTGGCTGTCTTTCTACTCTGGGCTGCATTGCTGTAAAAGCTTTTCTGCAGAGAGTTGTAACTGCCGATGCCGTTCATATTGTTCATGATATTAGCCCTCCTTAGCTTTGCAATAGATATAATAAAGTAAATCCGTTTACCTGTTGGAAGATAGGTAAAACCTTCCTTTGTCATATATATCGTTCCGGGCGGGAAATTTCTTTAGAGAGGAGTTGGAAAATAATCCTGATTCCTGATTGGACCATGACTTTCGATTTATGGAATGGGCGCGGTTATGCTGGAGTCAACACTAAAGGGAGCGCTCCTTGACAGGACGCTGCCTTTTATAGTATAACTTCTTTTATAAAGCATATTAATGCTATGGGAATATAGTAGAAAACGGGAAGGGGGAACGGAACCATGAAGATATCCACCAAAGGCAGATATGCACTGCGGCTTATGCTTGATCTTGCCATCTACGATACGGGGGAACCGGTCAGGATTCGCGATATCGCGGCGAGACAGGAAATTTCCGAAAAGTATCTGGAACAGATTATTTCCATACTGAATAAGGCAGGATATGTGAAGAGCGTCAGGGGGCCGCAGGGCGGATACCATCTGATGAAGGAGCCGGCGCAGTATACGGCAGGCATGATCCTTCGGCTGACGGAAGGTTCGCTTGCTCCCGTTGCCTGTCTGGACGGAGAGGTCAATTCCTGCGAAAGGCAGGAAGCCTGCGTTACGCTGCGGCTCTGGCAGATGCTGAATCAGGCGGTCAGCGATGTGGTGGATCGTGTAACGCTGGCGGATCTGGTGGAATGGCACGAGCAGAAGAGCGGAAACTACGTGATCTGACGGCCGCAGGGAAAACAGGCGGCGCGGGCGGGGTGGTTGAGACTCCAGTCCTTATCTGTAAAAGAAAGAAATCAGAAAGCTCAGGCGGACGCACTGAGCTTTCTGATTTCTTTTGTATTATTTGCAATTCTAGGAATATTCCCGTAAATTCACAAAATTCTGAAAAGGAAGAGCATTTTTCGTGTAGCCATTGGTACGAATTTCGATATTTCGACTCTTTTCCTTCTCAAATGCCTCGTCCAATACTTCGGAAAAGAACTTCCTTGCGATGGTCTTGGACTGGCTCTGCTTGGACTGGCGATTTTTGTCTTCGGAAGCTGTCTTCCTTACCGGGGTGACCGCCATAACCGCTTCCACTTTATAATTCCATTCATTTGCATAGATTGCGGTGATCCCTCCTTGGATTCATATTTGTGCGTTTTGATATGGCCATATCTCTGTTGCACAGCGAACTCCTTGTTCTGTTAAGGATATCGGCATGAATCCCTTTTACTTAACCCTATTTTAACAGTTTTCAGTAAAAAAAGAAAGTGAAGATTCTAATAAAATACAAAAAAAGTACAAAATATCTGAAAATAAAAACGATATGACGATAAAGACGGACAAAAATGGGAAGCACATAAAAATGAGAGGTTGACATTTGCCTACCAAAGGAGTATGGTGAAAGAAAGGTAGGCAAATGTCAACCAGTTTATTTGACGGTCTGCCGAAGGAACGTTTTGGAAGGGAGCAAAATGGTCAGATTATCGGAAGCGGAATGGAAGGTTATGAATGTGCTGTGGGAGGAGGCGCCCCAGACAATTATGCAGCTGACGCACCATTTTCAGGAGACTACAGGATGGACGAAACACACCGTTATGACTTTTTTAAAACGGATGGAGGAAAAAGGCGCGGTTTATTATGAGGCAGGGCAGCGGGCGAAGCTGTACTATCCCAGGATTGAGAGACGGGAGGCAGTTTTGCAGGAAACGGAGGAATTTTTGGAGCGGGTTTTTGACGGCAGGATGGGACTTATGCTCAATACCATGGTGGAGCAGAAAGCTCTTTCAGGGGAAGAGATTGCGGAGTTTTACGAGATACTGCGGCGGGCGGAGGCATCCTGTGTGCAGGATGGGGAGAAAGGAAAGGACGGTGAATGGCAGTGACGGCAGCCATATGGGAGATACTGATTACGTCTTCGGCGTTGATTGCAGGCATTTTTTGCATACGGAAGCTGACTTTGGGAAAGATCAGCATGCGGCTTCGCTATGGGCTGTGGATTCTGGCGGTGGTCAGGCTGCTTGTGCCCGTGTCTGTCGGGGCAAGTCCTGTCAGCGTGATGAATCTTTTCTCCCGGATTCCGCAGGAGAAACGCGCAGACGGGCTTTCTCCTGCAGACGGGAGAGAGAGGCCTGCCTTGCAGACAGGCCCTTTGCCGGCTGTCTCTGAGACCGGGGAAAAACCGGCCCGGGTATGGAAGGAAGAGGAGGCTGGAACAACGGATGCCGTCTACGGTATGCAGCAGCCGCAGGAAAAACTGTCGGGGACGTGGGCGGAGGAAATCGCTGCCTTTTTTAAAAAGATCACACCGATGCAGGCGGCCGGTGCGGTATGGCTTGCGGGATGTTTCATTACAGGAGGGGGCATGCTCTATTTCCGATTTCGATTTGCCGGGTATCTGCGCAGAAAGCGGCGGGCGCTTTCGGAAGAGGAAATCCCCATGAGGATAAGGGGAAAGCTTGCAGCCCGCGGCCTGCGGGTGTATCGGGTGAAAGGACTGCCAAGCCCCTGTCTTGTGGGAAGGGGTATTTATCTGGGAGAGCAGACGCCCGGCAAAGAGCGGGAGCTTACCCACATTCTGGCCCATGAATACTGTCACAGGATGCACGGGGACGGCTTCTGGTCCTTCGTTCGGTGCGCGCTGGCGGCGGTTTACTGGTTTGACCCCCTTGTCTGGGCGGCTGCCTATGCGGCCAGACAGGACAGCGATCTGGCCTGCGATGAGGCGGTAGTGAGGCTGCTTGGAGAGGAGGAGCGGTTTGCCTACGGAAAAACCCTGCTGGCCCTTTTGCAGGAGAGTGAAAGCGGGACAAAGCGCCTGGGTATTTCTCATATGTATTCCGGGAGCGAGCCTGGATTCAGAGAACGGATTGTGGCGCTGACCGGGAAAAACGAGGCCCAGGCCGTTGTCCTTGCGGCTGTCTTTTCCCTTGTTTTTCTGATCTGCGGATGCGCCTTTACGGGAGCGCAGGTGCAGACGGGAGAAGCAGAGGACTCAGGGGAGGTCGACGGGCAGGGGGAAGAAACGGTCTTTGCTACGCAGGAGGGGCAAACAATTTTGGAGGAAGGCGGCGAAGAGTTTGCCCGTATCCGGAAGGAATATGGCGAGTCTGTGGAAGCGGGAGAGCTGACGGAGGAACAGATCAGGGAGCTGGAAGAGAAGGCTATACAGGAAGCGCAACGGTCGGCCTTTGAGGAAACCCTTAATTATCACGGCGCAATGGAGGGACGGGACGACGGTGAGCTTTCCCTGAACCGGGAGATGAGTAAGGGGCATTATGTTGAATACGGAGAGGGGAAAAGGGAAGCGCCCGAGGAGGGGTGGTATCTGCTCTGCCGGGCCGAGGAGGAAGACATATCGTTTTACGGGCTGTTTACGGAAGAGTTCGGATGCCGTGGGGTGAAAACCCTGATCGGGGAGGACGTAAACACCTTTGACCTTGTCTGGGATCCCTGTGCTTTTAGTCATGATGGCAAAAATATCAGGGTATTGGAACGGGCGCAGGACGGTCTTCCCAGACGTTTTGTTTGGAAGTATGTGGAGGAGGACAGCTCCGATACGGAAATCTGGCGGCTTGCCAGCGGATACCGATATGATACCGGCACGGTGGAGCTGGAAGTGTTACCCGAAAAGGAGTACCTTCCCTGGGCGGATTGGCATCTGACTTACGGGATTGATCAGGAGAAGGGGCAGGTTCGGGTGTATTATGACGGCAGTGAAAATGCGCTGGCAGGCATACTGGACATTTCCGCCTATGGGGATTTTCAGGTGGAAGGGGTAAAGATCAGCAGGACCTTCGTATCCTTTGACCTGAACAGTGAAATTTACGAGGAAGATGCCGATGAGAATTATGAGGGAATTGTGATCCATCTAGTGCCCGGATTACAACTGGAGGGCTCTGAGGAACTCTGGAGTTGGGGGCTTTCCCCAATTGCGGTGCAACTGATATGGAATGAGGAAGAAGAGGAATTTCGCATGGGCAGACCGAAAGTAGACGAGCAATATCAAACCACGACGGTGATGCTTGAGAGGAATCTTGAAAAGCTTCGGGAAGGCCTTAAATAAAATTTTTTAAAGATACGCGATAAGATTCTTTCTTATTGCGTATTTTTGTGCTATACTCTTTACGATAATACTGTTATGGCTACACTTGGAAAAGATAGGGGACAGGAAAATACATGAAATATAAGAAGATTAATGACGCCACGGTGCAGTGTATTGTCTCTGCGGATGATATGAGTGAATATGGGCTTACGTTATCGGATATCTTCGAGCGCAACGAGCGGGGCGAGGAATTTCTGCGGGATATCATTGAGCGGGCTCACGAAGAGGTGGGATATCAGATCAATAACGGCAATATTGCCATGCAGATTACGCCGCTTAAGGATAACGGCCTTGTGGTTACTTTTACCGACGAGGGTCCCGCGGCCTTTAAGGAGATGCTGCAGAACCTCAAAGAGGTGCTGCAGGAGTTCAGCGCGGAGCTGGCCGGACAGGAGGAGCGGGAGCGGTCCCGGGTGGCGGCACAGAAGGCGGGTGAATACGATGAAAACCGCAGGATGTTTGTATTTGCCTCGATGCATGAGACGATGCAGTACGCGGCCACGATTCCGAATACATATTCCGTAAAAAGCCACCTCTACAAGGAAGGCGGCGATTATTATCTGGTGCTTGAGAAAAACAGGCTCTCCTATAAAGCCTTTAACAGGATCAGCGCGCAGGCGGTGGAGTTTGGCAATCTGATTGCGGTGTCCGAGGAGCGGATGCAGTATCTGGAGGAGCATGGGGAATGCCTGATCAGGAACCGGGCTGTCAGCAGGCTGCGCAGGATTTACCTCGCATAACGGAAGCGGGAAACAGAAGAAAAGGAAGCTGCCTGCCTCAGGCGGGAAGGAAACAGAGAGTGGTTTACAATGCTGCCATGCCTCAAAAGCTGGCAGCACTTTTCTATGTGAGGGACGCGCCTGTGGAAATGTTTTTGGCATGTGTCCGGCGCAGGGGATCAGGAAATCTTCCTGTCGGATCATATATTAAAAAGAGAAAATGAGGGTAAAATGAGTAAAGAAAACAGAAAAAAGAACGAGGAGTTTGACACATTTTTGGAAAAGGAAATACTGACGGCCAACCGATATGACGACGGCAGTGAGGAGAAAGAGGGCACCCGCTATGAGGATGCGGGAATAGACGCAAGGATTCTGCGCGCCGTCAGGGAGCTTGGATTTGAACATATGACGCCGATTCAGGAGCAGTCCATTCCTCTTTTTATGACGGGGCGGGATATTATCGGTCAGGCCCAGACGGGCACCGGGAAGACGGCGGCCTTCGGCATTCCGATTTTACAGAAGATCGACCCGGAAGACCGCTCTTTGCAGGCGGTGATCCTCTGTCCCACAAGGGAGCTTGCCATGCAGGCGGCGGACGAGCTTCGCAAGTTTGCAAAGTACATGGACGGCATCAGGGTTCTTCCTGTTTACGGCGGGCAGGAGATTTATAAGCAGATTAAAAATTTAAAAACGGGCGTGCAGATTGTGGTGGGAACGCCCGGTCGCGTCATGGACCACATGCGCAGGCATACGCTTAAGATGGATCATGTGCACACGATAGTTCTGGACGAGGCGGACGAGATGCTGAATATGGGATTTCGGGAGGATATCGAAACCATCCTGAAAGAGATGCCGAAGGAGCGGCAGACCGGGCTTTTTTCCGCAACCATGCCAAAGCCCATTCTGGATATTACAAAAACCTATCAGAAGGATGCGGCTTATGTCAAAATGACGCCAAAGGAGGTTACCATTCCGCTCATTAAGCAGGCCTATTATCAGGTGCGCAAGCAGGATAAGGAGGAGGTGCTCTGTCGTCTGATTGATTATTACGCGCCGGGACGCGCGCTGATTTTCTGTAATACCAAGCGGATGGTTGATGAGCTGACGGGGCATTTGAAGGCAAGGGGATACGAGGCGGAGGGACTACACGGCGACCTGACGCAGGGACAGAGAGACACGGTGATGAACCTGTTTCGCAGCGGTAAAACCAATATTCTGATTGCAACCGATGTGGCGGCCAGAGGCATTGACGTGAACGATGTGGAGGCGGTTTATAACTTTGACGTGCCGGACGACATCGAGTACTATGTGCACCGCATCGGCAGAACCGGGCGCGCCGGCAAGACGGGAAGATCCTTTACCCTTGTGGTGGGGAGAGAGGCCTATAAGATTCGCGATATCGAGCGCATCTGCCATACGAAGATTAAGGAGCGCAAAGTGCCAAACGCGGCGGATATCACCGCCAGAAAAGCGGAAAAGATTTTGAAGGAAGCCGCCGGCATCATTGAGAACGAGGACATCAGCAGGGCGGTGGAATATATTCTGGACGAAGTGGCCCTGGGCCAGTACAGCGCGACCCAGATTGCGGCGGCCTTTATGAAAATGAAGCTGGGAGACGAGATTGAGGATATCCGGACGGAGAAATTTTTCTTCGAGAAGAGACCGGCGAAGAACGGCCGCGGCGGCAGAAGCGGTTATGGTGATAAGAACGGCCGCGGCGGTAAGGGTGGCTACGGTGCGAAAGGCAGCAGGGACGGCCGCAGCGGTTACGGTGCGAAAGGCAGCAGGGACGGCCGCAGCGGTTACGGTGCGAAAGGCAGCAGGGACGGCTACGGCATGAAAGGAAGTAAGAGCAGAAGCGCAAAAACCGACAGGGCCGGAGACGGCTTCACTGCAAAGGCAGGTAAGAGCAGCTACGCCGCAAAAGGAGAAAAGAAAAATAAAAACGGCGGCAGACGGGAGTCTGACTATGAACCTCGCTATGGCGGTCTGCGGATTAAGACAAAGTGGGACTGATATAATACTGATATAATTAAAAAGATATGAGGTTAAAGCACAAGCTCCTGCCCGTGTTCTTTCAGCCATCTGCGGTGGGTGCGGTAATCGGGGCAGACGCTTTCTACCAGGGCCCAGAATGCTTTGGAGTGGTTCATGTGGGTAAGGTGGCATAATTCGTGTACCACCACATAATCCAGAACGGCGGGCGGCGCCAGCATGAGACGCCAGTTAAAGGAAAGGGTGCCTTTGGCGCTGCAGCTTCCCCAGCGGGTCTTCTGGTCACGGATGGTGATGCGCGTAAAGCTTCCTCCGGTGAGGGGAAGAAAATAGGCGGCCCGTTTCGGAAAATAGTCTCTGGCCGCCTGTATGTAACGCTTTTCCAGGGCGGCCCGCTGCGCGTCAGTCAGATCGGAAACCGGCCTGCGGGCGGCATGTTCCTTCGCCTCCAGCCAGTGCGTGATGATCCAGTGCTGTTTTTCCAGCAGGAGGTGGCGGATCTGCTCGTCGGAGGTGCCAAAAGGCAGCCGCAGGGTAATTCTCCCGTCGGGAGAAATGCTGATCGCACAGGTCTTGCGGCGGCTTTCGACTACGTTGTAGGGAAGTTCATATAGTATGCTTTGGTATTTGATACGGTAAATGTGCTCCATAAGGGCTATGATAATCCAAACGACAGAGAAAAACAAGAGACGGAAAACGGAAAATACTTTACAAATATAAGGGTTAGGAGTTACCATAAATGAGGGTAAAATAATCCATGCCGATATGCGGCAGGATGGAAATAAAGGCAATGCCGCAGAGCGGCAGGGCGGAAAAGGAGAGACGATTATGGGAAGAAAGAAACCGGCAGTGTTAATGATTCTGGACGGCTACGGCTTGAACGAGAAGACGGAGGGCAACGCGGTTGCGCTGGCAAAGACGCCTGTAATGGACAAACTGATGACGGAATATCCTTTCGTAAAGGGAAATGCCAGCGGCATGGCGGTAGGACTGCCTGACGGCCAGATGGGCAATTCCGAGGTGGGACATCTGAACATGGGCGCGGGGCGCATCGTGTATCAGGAGCTCACAAGAATTACGAAAGAAATTCAGGACGGCACCTTTTTTGAAAATCCGGCCCTTCTCGACGCGGTGAACAATTGTAAGAAGAACGATTCCTCGCTGCATATGTTCGGGCTTTTATCCGACGGCGGCGTGCACAGCCACAACACGCATCTTTACGGGCTGCTGGAGCTGGCGAAGAGAAACGGCCTCTCCAAGGTATACGTGCATGCTTTTCTGGACGGAAGAGATACGCCTCCGGCAAGCGGCAAGGGGTATGTGGAAGACCTGGAAGCGGAGATGAAAAAGATCGGCATCGGCGAGGTGGCGACGGTGACGGGCCGCTATTATGCAATGGACAGGGACAATAACTACGACAGAGTGGAGAAAGCTTATCTGGCCCTCACAAAGGGCGAGGGACTGGAAGCGGAAAGCGGCCCGGCCGGCATTCAGGCTTCTTACGACAGAGAAGAAACGGACGAGTTTGTAAAACCTACGGTGGTGAAGAAAGACGGCGCGCCCGTGGCAACCATAAAAGACGGGGATTCCGTGATCTTCTTTAACTTCCGTCCTGACAGGGCGAGAGAGATTACCAGAAGCTTCTGCGACGATGATTTTAAGGGCTTCGACAGGGGAGAGAGACTGGATCTGACCTATGTATGCTTCTCCGATTACGATCCGACCATTTTAAATAAGGAAGTGGCCTTCCATAAGATTTCCGTGACCAATACCTTCGGCGAATGGCTGGCGGCGCATCAGATGAAGCAGGCAAGAATTGCGGAGACAGAGAAATACGCCCATGTAACCTTCTTCTTCAACGGCGGCGTGGAGGAGCCCAACGAGGGAGAAACCCGTATTCTGGTTAATTCCCCCAAGGATGTGGCGACCTATGACTTAAAGCCCCAGATGAGCGCTTACGAGGTTTGCGATAAGCTGGTGGATGCGATTAAGTCACAGGAGTATGATGTGATTATCATTAACTTTGCAAATCCTGATATGGTAGGCCATACCGGCGTGCAGGATGCGGCTGTCAAGGCTGTGGAGGCTGTGGACTCCTGCGTGGGCCGTGCGGTGGATGCCATTAAGGAGGTGGACGGCGTGCTGTTTATCTGCGCTGACCACGGCAATGCGGAGCAGCTGCTGGATTATGAGACGGGGGCGCCTTTCACAGCCCACACGACCAATCCCGTTCCCTTTATTCTGGTGAATGCCGATCCTGCCTGCAAGCTTCGCGAGGGCGGCTGTCTGGCGGACATCGTGCCCACCCTGATTGAGCTGATGGGAATGGAACAGCCGGCGGAAATGACAGGAAAATCCCTGCTGGTTAAATAATAGGACGAACGAAAGTACAAGCAGACCTGGAATGCACAGCGTTTCAGGTCTGTTTTTTCTGCACACGGCACCCGGAGAAAGAAGGCGCTTTCATGCCCAATTGTGGTTGACAATAGCCGACATGTAGATGTATACTAACTGTACCACCACAAATAGTACACATAATATTGCGGGGGGGGGGTACAAATTACAGAGAAAGGAGATAGCATGATAATTATAGACTATAAAGATACCCGTCCAATTTACGAACAGGTTGTGGAGCGGTTCAAGACTCTGATTTTGAAGGGCGCCATACTGCCGGATGAGCAGATGCCGTCGGTTCGCAATCTGGCGATGGAGCTGTCGATCAATCCCAATACGATCCAGAAGGCTTATGCGGAGCTGGAAAGGCAGGGCTTTATTTATTCCGTAAAGGGAAGGGGAAGCTTTGTGTCCGGCGACGGGAATCTTGTGGAAAAAAGAAAAAGGGAGTACCTGGATGAAATACTACGGCTTGCCAAGGAGGTGCTGGAGATCGGCATGACCAAGATGGAGCTTGTATTCGAAATCGAGCAGCTGCAGGTATAGAAGGAGAGGAGCTTATGATAGAGATACATAATCTGACGAAATATTTTGACAATATAAAGGCCGTCGACGAAGTCAGCGTCGCCATTCGGGAGAAGACGGTTTTTGGCCTGATTGGTACGAACGGCGCGGGAAAGAGCACGGTGCTTCGCATGCTGTCGGGGGTGCTTAAGCCTGACGGCGGAACGGTGGCGGTTGACAACATGCCCGTGTATGACAACGTGGAGGCGAAAAAGAAGCTGTTTTTCATTGCAGACGAGCCGTACTTTTTCGCAAACGCCAATGCGGGCACCATGGAGCATTATTACAGCGGTGTTTTTGAAGAGTTTAACAGGCTGGAATTTTATCAGTATCTGGAAAAATTCAATCTGGATAAAAACCGCAAGGTCGGAACCTTTTCCAAGGGCATGAAGAAACAGCTGGCATTGCTTTTGGGAATATGCTCGCACACGAAATATATTTTGTGCGACGAGACCTTTGACGGACTGGATCCGGTGATGCGGCAGGGAATCAAGTCCATCTTTGCCAAGGAGATGGAGGAGCGGGGGCTGACCCCTGTGATTGCATCCCATAACCTGAGGGAGCTTGAGGATATCTGCGATCATGTGGGATTGTTACATAAGGGCGGCGTTCTGCTCTCCAAGGATCTGGAGGATATGAAGTGCAACATCCAGAAGGTGCAGTGCGTATTCTCTTCGGTGGAAGACGAATTGAAGGCGTTAAATGGAATTGAAGTGTTAAAGAAGGAGCAGAGGGGGTCGCTTTGTACGATCACCGTGCGCAGTACGAGAGAGGAAGTGGAGGCCAGATTCGCCACGGTAGATACTATTTTTTACGAGGTGCTTCCATTGTCTCTGGAGGAGATCTTTATCAGCGAGACGGAGGTGGTAGGATATGACATCAAAAAACTCATTTTGGGATAGCAGCAGGGAAAACCATAAACGCCGGATCTGGGTCTGGATTGTGACGGTATTGTCGCAGCTTCTGATTTACGGCGGCATGACGATGATTTATTTAAGCCGCATCAAGGGCTTTAACGAGGATGGCAATTACAGGAGCGCGGAGGCTTTTTGGCAGGCGATGTATCAGGCAGCCAAGGATGCGCTGGGATTTTCCGATAATCTGTACGGCATTATTTTTATTCTGGCGGCGCTCATTGCCATGCAGGGATTTTCTTATCTGTATGACAGACGTAAGGTGGATTTGTATCACAGCGTTCCGGTGTCAAAAAACAGAAGGTTTGCGGTTGTTTATACGAATGGCCTGATTATTTATCTGACGGCCCGTCTTTTGGGCCTGCTTTTGGGTACGGGGATTGCGGCTTCTCAGGGCGCGGTAAACGCGGAAGTGATGGCGGAGGCGGGACTTGCCTTTCTCTGGAATCTGGCATTCTTCCTGTTTTATTACCACCTGATGATTCTGGCAGTGATGGTGACCGGTAACCGGTTTGTGACGATCTGTGGGTTTCTGGTATTGTCCTTTTATGAATTTGCGGCCTACACGCTGATCAACAGCTTAAGGGCGAACTTTTTTCATACTTACTCAGGCTATTTTATTTATCAGGAAGCAAGGTTTTGTCCGATGTCTGATTATACCGCCAATATCTGGCAGCTTAAGAATGCGAAGAATGCTTCGGAGGCGGCGCGGATTGCCATGCCTCTTGCGGCCAGGTGGATTGGGATTGCGCTGGTGATTCTGGTAATTGCCTGGTTTGCCTACAAAAAGAGAGCTTCCGAGGCGGCAGGAAAGGCCGTTGCCTATGGCTTTCTAAAGCCTGTGCTTAAGGTGGCGGTGGCGATTCCTGCGGCATATCTTGCGGGACAGCTTGTGTACGACACCTCCTATCAAAACGAGCTGCTTCTGGTGGCCGGTATGCTGGCAGGCGGCCTGATTGTCTGTGCGGCCATGGAAGTTATCTATGATTTTGATATCAAGAGCCTGTTCAGACATTTGCTGTCAAGCGCCGTGGCGCTGGCGGGCATTCTGGCAATATTTTGTATTTTTAAATGGGATTTGTTCGGGTATGACAATTACATTCCGGCACAAAATAAGATAGAAAGTATTGCAATTGACGCGGGCGGATACTATGATGATTATTGGGACGAGGACGGGCACTATGTGAACGGCTCCGATTACCAAAAGGAAACCATGTTTTTGACCGATACAGAACCTGTTCTTGCGCTGGTAGAGAAGGCAGAGCAGATTGATCCTGAGGCGGAAAATAACGACGGGACGATAGCAGCCATGGAGATTCTCTATCGTCTGCAATCCGGCAGGGAGAAGGCCAGAAGGATTTGGGTAAACTATGACGATCCGGAAACGGAGGAGCTTCTCAACCGCATTTTCAGCACGGACGCCTTTAAGAAGGGTAAGTTTCAGGGGATTCAGGACGAGACCGATCGGGTGGAGGCCGTTAATTATTCCAACGGCGCGGCCAGAACCATTGTGCCCAAAGAGGCGGCGAAAAAGCTGCGGGACGCCTGGGTGAAGGACATGGAGCAGTTTGATTTTTCGCTGGCAAAGAATAACCGTCCCTGCGGCGTTGTCATTATGGCCTACGGCGCTGACATGGATTATGTGCAGAGACGGTATTTTGTGTATGACAGTTTTGTCAACACGATCGAATTACTCAAACACTATGAAGCGTACTATCCGGTGGAGCTAAACGCGGCGGATATCGACAGCATTGCGGTGACCTGTTATCACAATGAGATTTCCAATGATCCCGATGCGGTATTCAGGGATGGTACAAGGTATGGGGCTGTTGCAGAGGCAGAATATGTGGACACCTATGTGGACTGCGCGGTGCAGGAGACCTTTTATGAGGAGGCGCAGATTGCGCAGATTCTGCCCCATATTTATCCCAGCTATATTGATGCGCCGTGGAGCCTTTACGGAGAAAGTACGGATGACCCCAACAACTATTCTCTGGAGGTCGTGTTTAAGAAGGATTCTGCCTATCCTTATGAGAGAGGAAGCTATTATTTTAACTATAGCTTCCGGCAGGGCGAGGTGCCCGATTTTGTAAAAGAGGCTACAGCCTACACGCCCCAGTAGCGGGTGGTTATCATGTGACGAATGGCAGTGAAGGAGTTTTTGGTGAAGGATAACAGCTTGTCGGAGCCTGTGATACAGGTGAAGGATCTATATAAGATATACAGGGTCGGGGAGGAGCGGGTGCGGGCTTTAAACGGCGTCAGCTTCTCCATCAGGCGGGGGTGCTTCTGTTCCATCGTGGGCGCCTCCGGCTCCGGCAAATCGACTCTTTTGAACATGCTGGCAGGACTGGAGAAACCAACCAAGGGTGAGATTGTGATTGCGGGAGAGCATATGGAAAAAAAGAGCGAGAACCAGCTTGTGGCTTTCCGCAGGGAGCATATCGGGTTTATATTTCAGTCCTTTAACCTGATGGGCACCATGAACGCCGTTGAAAATGTGGCGCTGCCCCTGACCTTTCAGGGAATGGATAAAAAGAGCAGAAATAAAAAAGCCGAGGAAATGCTGGAGCTTGTGGGGCTGACCAAATATAAGAGCCACAGGCCGAACCAGATGTCGGGCGGACAGCAGCAGCGTGTGGGCGTAGCCCGGGCGCTGGTGGTGGAGCCGGAGATAATCTTTGCGGACGAACCGACGGGAAATCTTGATTCCAACACTTCGGTTGAGGTTATGAATCTGATGAAGCGGGTGGTGAGAGAGAAAAACCAGACTCTGGTGATGGTTACGCATGACAATTATCTGGCCGGGTTTGCAGATATCATTTTGCGGATCAGGGACGGAAAGATTCTGGAAATCGAGGATCGCACGGGGCAGGATATTCCCGATGAGATTGCGGTCAGGACGGAAGAAGGGTAGTCTTTTGAAATAGTAACGAACAGAGAAATACGGAAATCGGAAGGACAGGAGCAATGAGAAGAAAAGATAAGTGCCGGGGAAGAGCAGCGGGAAGACTGGCGGGCGGATTGGCCGGCCTGTTTTTTGCGTTGGCGGTTTTGGGACAGGGAGCAGACGGGCATATGGCGGCGGTCTACGCACAGGAGGAGCCTGTGACGGATACGCAGTATGAATCCGAAGAGAATAAGCAGGAGGAGTCGGTCAGCGAAAACGCCATCAAATATATCGAGCGGTCTTCCGACCGGGTGATTACGGATGAAGACCGTGCAGACGCCGACGAGGATATGCTTTATTACATGCAGAGTCTGGAAGTGCGCTATCATCTGGATGAAAAGGTGATGGAGAGTCTGCACAAGGTATTTGACAGCGCGGTGTATTATATTGCCAATACGGAAATGTCCCTGACGGAGCTTTGGACATATGTGTCCTCCGTAAAATCTTCCATGGAGTCGGCGGCGGTGGAGAAGGTAACGCAGACCACCAGCGAGTTTCTGCAGGTGGGAGATAACTGGCAGACACCCATTGTGAGCTATGGGCAGGGCGTATCCATTGTGCTTCCCATCGTCAATTTCGGAACGGAGGAATTAAACGATCTGATTGTGGAGCCGGTGACTTCCACGCTGGTGACGGAATGGCCGTTCGAGCCGGATATGACCAATTATTTGCAGACAGAGCCCTATATTCCGGGATGCCGAACCAAAGAGCAGGCCATGGAAAACCGCAGGGAATTTACCTTCCACTTCAAAACAAGAAGCGATGTGATGAGCGGGTATTATCCGTTAAAATTCCATATTTCCTACACGAAGGCTGGTATCCGCAGCGAAGAGCCGGCAGAGCTGACGGTGTATGTAAAGACCATCGGTAAGCCGGGCAGCGGTATCATCGGCGGAAACGGACAGGAGGCCTCCGGCGCAAAGCCCCGTATCGTGGTGACGGGATTTGAAACAGAGCCTGCCAGTGTGTATGCGGGAGAGACCTTTACTCTGACGATTCATGTTAAGAATACGGCCGTTGATACGGCGGTGACTAACGTGCTTTTTGATATGCAGGCGGCGCAGGAGGGAGAGGATAAAACCAATACCTACTCCGCTTTTCTGCCAACCTCCGGGTCGAGCTCTGTCTATATGGAAAAGATTGCGCCGGATACCTCGGCGGATATTGAGATTGAAATGACGGCCAAGGCTGATCTTGCGCAAAAGCCTTATGTGCTGGACGTAAATATGAAGTATGACGCGGCTACGGTTTTTGACCTGACCGATAAGGCCAGTGTGTCGATTCCGATTTTACAGGAAAGCCGCTTTGACACAAGCATTCCGGAGGTGGTTCCCGATACGGTTGAGGTGGGTTCTCAGTCCAACGTGATGTTGAGCATTTACAATACGGGAAAAACAACCCTCTATAATGTACAGGTGAAATTTATTGCGGATTCCATAGAGGAGGCTTCTGCTTTTGTGGGAAACCTCCAGTCAGGCAATACAGGCAATGTGGATGTGATGCTTACGGGCGCGGCGCCTACCATGGATGATGGAATTGTGAAGCTGGAAATCTCCTACGAGGACGAGGCCGGCAACGTAACCACGGCCCAGAAAGAGATTACCCTTTTTGTGACGGAGCCAATAATGGATGATATGATGATGGGGGATATGATGGGCGGCGACATGATGATGGATGGCGAGGAGGGCGGCAAGCCCAGAACCGGTTTGATAGTGGCCATAGTGGCGGCGGTGATTGTCGTGGCGGCAGCAGGTCTGATCGTCTTTTTCAAACTCCGCAAAAAGAAGCGGGCGGCGGCTGCCGAAGCGGCAGAGCTGGCAGAGCTGGAAAAAGAATTAAATGAGTAAAAGACGGGGTGCAGAAGCTCCGGATTGGGGTAGACATGAAGTTTCTTGACTTGCTGCGGATGAGCAGCGGTAATCTATGGAAAAGAAAAGTGCGGACAGTGCTGACGGTACTGGGCGTGGTGATCGGTGTAGCTTCCATTGTCGTCATGGTGTCCCTTGGACTGGGGCTGAGCCGATCGCTGATGGAGCAGTACGAGTCTTACGGCAGTCTGACCCAGATAGAGGTGAACGAGCCTTGGGACGATTCTTCCTCGGAGGAGGTCAAACGGCTTGATCAGGATCTGATTGACGAGATCCTGATGATGGAGCATGTGGAATCGGTTTATCCTGTGCTGCAGAGTCAGGCTATTGCCAAATACGGCAGTTACGAGGCCTATTTGCAGCTGCAGGGACTGCCCAGGGAAGCCTTTGCGGAAATGGATATTAATGTGGAGCGGGGAAAACTGCCCGGAGAAGGGGAGACTTTGCAGTTTTTTTACGGGAATCAGGTATTGCAGAATTTTTCAAACTCGAAGGGAAACGGGGGTAACTACTGGCAGACAGGGGTTTTACCCAATATTGATTTGATGAAGGATCCCATATTTGTAGTTTTTGATATGGATGCATATTACGCGGCGGGGACCCCTGATGAAAACGGACAGACGCAGAAGCCGCCTAAAAAATATCTGATTGAAACCTGCGGCGTGGAGGCGGCGCCCGGAGAGAACGAGTGGTCTCAGTACGGCTGGCAGACTCTGTGCGATATTGAACAGCTGGAGGCGGAGCTGAAAAAGATATTTAAAAACAAGGTGATTCCGGGACAGCCAAGCACCAAGACAGGTAAGCCCTACAAGGAGATTTTTTATAATCAGCTTCTTGTGAATGTGGATGATATGAACAATGTAGTCGCGCTGCAAAAGGCGTTAAACGATATGGGATATGATGCGTACAGCCAGGCGGAGTGGGTGGAATCCCAGCAGAGAACCATGGGATATATTCAGGCGGTGCTTGGCGGGATCGGCGCGGTATCGCTCTTTGTGGCGGCTATCGGCATTACCAATACCATGATGATGTCCATCTATGAGCGGACGAAGGAAATCGGCGTGATGAAGGTGCTGGGCTGCGATCTTCGAAATATCCGCAGTCTGTTTTTGATGGAGGCCGGATTTATCGGCTTTATCGGTGGCGTGATCGGTCTCATTCTGAGTATTATTTTGTCTGTTGCTGTAAACAAGGTGGCGGCGGGCGTAAATGATTATATGGGCACCACGGGAGGGATTTCCTATATTCCGGTATGGCTTGGCGCATTGTCTTTGGTGTTTGCGGTGATGGTGGGCATGGTGGCCGGCTTCTTTCCGGCAAGGCGGGCCATGCGCTTAAGTCCGCTGGCGGCTATACGGAATGAGTAAAAACAGCCTCCTTTGCGCATACTAGTTAGAAAAAGTGCGCAAAGGAGGTTTTTATATAACTATGAAATTACGAATTGTGGATGTACATGCAAGGCAGATTCTGGATTCCAGAGGCAATCCCACCGTGGAGGCGGAAGTGACTGTAGAGAAAGAGGTGGGAGGCAGACAGTATACGGGGCGTGCGGCAGTCCCCAGCGGCGCCAGCACCGGAAGATTTGAGGCGGTGGAACTGCGGGATGGGGAAACCGTGTATTTCGGTCTCGGCACGACGAAAGCGGTGAACAATGTAAACACCAAAATCAGGGAGGCGTTGCTGGGGATGAACGCCTTTGATCAGGGCCTGATCGACCGTATTCTGATTGAACAGGACGGCACGGACAATAAAAGCAATCTGGGGGCGAACGCCACTCTGGGCGTGTCCATGGCCTGTGCCAAGGCAGGTGCCGAGGCTATGGGAATCCCCCTTTACCGATATCTGGGCGGCGCTTATACGAGGCTTTTGCCGGTGCCAATGATGAATATTTTAAACGGCGGCAAGCATGCGGATAATACGGTGGACTTTCAGGAGTTTATGATTATGCCCGTGCAGGCGGAGAGCTTTGCGGACGGTCTGCGCATTTGTGCGGAAATTTATCATAATCTGAAAAAGATTTGTAATGACAGGGGTCTATCCACGGGCGTAGGCGACGAGGGCGGATTTGCGCCGTCCCTGCCGGACGCTTTCGCGGTGCTTGATCTGATTGTGGAATCCATTAAGGCGGCCGGATATACGCCCGGTCAGGATATTAAAATTGCCCTGGACGTGGCGGCGTCGGAGCTTTACAGCGAGGCCGACGGGGTGTATCATTTTCCTGGAGAGACCGAGTTAAAGCGGAGGAGACAGGAAACGGAAGGTTCCTTTGTGACGGAATGCTATGAGGCCGGATGTACAACGCCGGACTGTGGAGAGATACCTGAGATCACAAGGAGTACCGAGGAGATGGTGGCGTATTACGAGGAGCTGGTGAAACGCTATCCGGTTATTTCCATTGAGGACGGACTGGCGGAGGACGATTGGGACGGCTGGCAGATGATGACGAAGAAGCTGGGCGGCAGCGTACAGCTGGTGGGCGACGATCTGTTTGTGACAAATACAAAGCGGCTTGACGCCGGGATCAAGCTGCATGCGGCCAATGCAATTCTTGTTAAGGTGAATCAGATTGGCACCGTCAGCGAGGCCATGGACGCCATAGAGATGGCTCAGAAAAATGGGTATAAGGCGGTGATTTCCCATCGTTCCGGTGAGACAGAGGATACTTTTATCGCCGATCTTGCCGTGGCGGTCAATGCCGGACAGATCAAGACGGGCGCACCCTGCAGGAGTGACCGCGTAGCGAAGTATAACCAGCTTCTTCGGATTGAGGAGGATCTGGGGAGCGTGGCATGTTATAAGGAGCCGTTTAACAAGGTATAGCCGACGCAAGCTCAGCAGCTTGTGTCTCAAGAATTACTGCGTAATTCTTGTTGGCAATAGGAAGGATTACAGCTTCAGAGAGCGAGCAAACGTCCGATGGAATCGGGCGAGAAGCGCGCCAGCGCGGCAAGCGTCTCTCTGGAACGAGGGGAGACGCTGTGAATGGAGGAAACGATGAAGAAAATCGGTATTTTATCGGATACCCACGGCAGGCTACGAGAGGAAGTCGTGGAGATATTGCGTGGATGCGATGTGATCCTTCATGCGGGGGATATCAATACCCCGCAGGCGCTTGCGCGTCTGCGGGAGCTTGCGCCCCTTTATGCGGTCCGCGGAAATGCGGACAGGGAGTGGGCGGATGCGCTGCCGCAGACATTATCGGAAGAAATCTGTGGTCTGCGGATTTTCATGGTACATAATAAGAAAGAAATTCCTGCGGATGTGACGGGATATGATCTGGTTGTTTACGGGCATTCCCATAAATTCGAGGAGAGACGGGAGGGAAACTGTCTGTTCTTGAATCCGGGCAGCTGCGGGCCGAGACGGTTTTCTCAGCCTGTGACCATGGCGGTGGCGGAGGTGACTGCGGAAATGGGAGATATTCGGGTAATCAGAAAGGATATCGTGCAGGAAGGAGCCGGGAGGAAGAAGGAGGGGCAGCTTTCCACGGAGAGCCTGCACCTGATTTTGCGGGATGTGGACAGGGGAAAAAGCGTTTCCGACATTGCCGTAAAATACGGGCTGGCAAAGGAAAGGGCGGAGCAGATCTGTCGCCTGTATTTGACCCATCCGGGAATAGACGCTGCCGGTGTAAAAGAAAAAATGGCCATGCCTAGAGACAGGTAGGGTCTTTTCTTGTCAAATCATCTGTGAAATGCTATCATTTTTTCAGCAAGTAATGTATCATTTGTTTGTGGTTTACATAATATATTTTTTTCTGATTAAATTTTGAGAAAGGTTTTGGACGGACATTTCATGGAGATTATAAAGAGCAATAAGACACAATTTGAATACGATATTCAGGCGTTGTTAAAATCCTTTTATCCGGAGTGGGAGCCCCATATGCTTGCGCCTGATTCGCAGATCAGGGACAGAAGAATACTGGAAGGCGAGCCGGTGATGGAGCTTAACTTTGGAGAGAGTGAAGTGACGCTGGAGATGTTGAACGGTTTACATAACATTCACTATTGGAAGCCGGAGGAGGAAGCGGGTACGGCAGAATATAAAAATGCCTTCAAGCGTTTCTTTTATGTCTGTCTTTGTAAGGAAACCGGAAGAACCTTACCTTGGGGAAATTTGACAGGCATCCGCCCGACAAAGATTGTCATGACCATGCTGGAGCAGGGGAAAAGCGAAGAGGAGACGGCTGCTTTTTTGAGGGAAATGCATCTGGTCAGCGAAGAAAAAGCAGCTCTGGGCATGGAAATTGCGAAGCGGGAAATGAAAATTTTAAGCGCCCTTCACTATGAGAACGGCTACAGCCTCTACATAGGGATTCCTTTTTGTCCCACAACCTGTCTGTACTGTTCCTTTACTTCCTATCCCATCAGCGCGTGGAAAAAGAGAGTGGGGGAGTACCTGACGGCGCTGGAACGGGAGATTGAGGAGACGGCGGCGCTTTGCCGGGATAAGATATTGGATACGGTATATATCGGCGGCGGTACGCCGACGTCCTTATCCGCGGAGGAGTTGGAGCGGCTGCTTCGAAAGCTCAAAGGCGCCTTTGATTTCAGTATGGTGCAGGAGTTTACTGTGGAGGCGGGGAGAGCGGACAGCATTACCGAGGATAAGCTCAGAGTGCTTTACGAATACGGCGTGACAAGAATTTCCGTCAATCCCCAGACCATGAAGCAGGAAACGCTTGATCTGATCGGCAGGAGGCATACGGTGGAACAGGTGGAGACAGCCTTTCGTCTGGCGCGCCGCGCGGGCTTTGACAATATCAATATGGATATGATTCTGGGTCTTCCCGGAGAGACGGCGGCGGATGTGACACAGACTGTTGAGGCGATTAAGGCTCTTTGCCCGGATGAACTGACGGTTCATTCTCTGGCTGTAAAACGGGCTTCCAGATTGAGTAAATGGATCGAGGAAAACGGGGTGACAGCCTATAATAACACGGCAAAGACCATGGAAATCGCGGCACGGGGCGCGGCGGATATGGGCATGGCGCCTTATTACCTTTACCGCCAGAAAAATATGTCCGGAAATTTTGAGAATGTGGGTTATGCCAAAGAGGGGAAATACGGCATTTACAATATTTTGATTAACGAGGAGAAGCAGACGATTCTGGCGCTTGGCGCAGGCTCCATCACCAAGGGCGTATTTCCGGACAACAGGATCGAGCGCTGCGAGAACGTGAAGGATGTGGCCCAGTATATTGAGAGAATCGACGAGATGATAGAGAGGAAGAGGCAGCTTCTGTAGGTTATTTGACTTGCTGCCTGAGGGCCTCGTTCACAGCGAGAAGGCGGCTGATTATTTGGACGCTTATCCGTCGCTGCAGGGGATGTATGCGGCCGATGACGGCAATACCCAGGTGCTTTATTTTCAGAATGCCGAGGCAACCATCAGCGCGTTTACGCATGAGCCGGAGGTAATTCGGTTTTAAAGGGTCGATTCCCCCATCTTGAAAAACCTTCCAAAAGAGTGTAAAATCTAACAAGCATGTATTAACATGCCGGACAGGCAAATCAGAAACAGGAAAGAACTCGAATACGGAGGTAGCTATGGCGTTAAGTAAAAAACCCATGACAGGCATGAAGGATATCCTGCCGGAGGAGATGGAAATCCGCGATTATGTGATGGGAATTATCAAAGAGACTTACGGAAATTTCGGCTTTACTTCTATTGAAACGCCCTGTGTGGAAAATCTTGCGAACTTAAACTGTAAGGCGGGCGGCGAAAATGAGAAGCTGATTTTTAAAATATTAAAGCGTGGCGAAAAGCTGCGCATCGACGAGGCAAAGAGCGAGGAGGATCTGACGGACGGCGGTTTGCGATACGATCTGACGGTGCCCCTCGTGCGGTATTATTCCAATCACGCAAACGAGCTGCCGGCGCCCTTTAAGGCGTTGCAGATGGGGAATGTATGGCGGGCGGACAGGCCCCAGAGAGGCCGCTACCGTCAGTTTATGCAGTGCGATATTGACATTTTGGGAGAAGCTTCCAATCTGGCGGAAATCGAACTGATTTTGGCCACGACCACCACCCTTGGCAGGATCGGCTTTCAGAATTTTAACATCCGTATCAACGACAGGCAGATTTTAAAAGCCATGGCGGCTTACAGCGGATTTGCCGAGGCGGATTACGATCAGGTTTTCATTATTCTTGACAAGATGGACAAGATCGGTACGGAAGGCGTGGAAGCGGAGCTTCTGGAGGCAGGGTTTGCGAAGGAAAAGGTGGAGAAATATCTTGCTCTTTTTCAGGGGATGGAGACGGCGCAGGATCCTATCGCCTATATTACGGAAAAGCTTTCGGGTGTGCTTCCCGATGGGGTAAAAGAGAGCTTTCAGGAGATTATGGACAGTGTGGAGGCCGTCAAGGGAGATTTCTTCAAGCTGGTGTTTGATCCAACCTTAGTGCGCGGCATGTCTTATTATACGGGCACGATTTTTGAGATCGACATGCCGGAATTTGGCGGAAGCTGCGGCGGCGGCGGAAGATATGACAAAATGGTGGGTAAATTTACAGGAAACGATGTGCCTGCCTGCGGTTTTTCCATCGGCTTTGAGCGTATTATTCTGCTTCTTCTGGAGAGCGGCTTCAAGGTACCCAGGGAGGGAAAGAAGATAGCCTATCTCATGGAAAAGGGACTGCCCTCCGAAAAGCTGTGCGAAGTGATGGCAAAGGCGCAGGAAGAGCGCGAAAAGGGCAATCAGATTCTGGTTGCGCGGATGAATAAAAACAAGAAGTTCCAGAAGGAGCAGCTTACCGCCCAGGGATATGAGGAGTTTTGCGAGTTCTATCGGGAAGAGCTGAAAAGATAAAGGGAATAAACGAACCAGAAAAGAGGGAGAAATAAACTATGGCAGAATCAATGAAAGGTTGGAAGAGGACTCACCGCTGCGGGGAGCTTTCCTTACGGAATGCTGGCGAGGAAGTCACCGTTATGGGATGGGTACAGAAGCAGAGAAACAAGGGCGGCATTATTTTTGTGGATATGCGTGACCGCTCCGGGATTTTACAGATTATTTTTGAGGAGAGCGACTGCGGCCCGGAGGCTTTTGCCAAAGCGGAAAAAATGAGGAGCGAGTTTGTCATTGCCGTAACCGGCAAAGTGGAGAAGCGTTCCGGCGCTGTCAATGAAAATCTGGCTACCGGCGAGATTGAGATTCGGGCCGCGCAGGTGCGCATCCTTTCAGAGTCCGAGACGCCGCCCTTCCCGGTGGAAGCGGATTCCAGAACGAAGGAGGAGATTCGCTTAAAATATCGGTATCTGGATTTAAGAAGGCCGGATCTACAGGAAAAATTGATTCTACGCAGCAAGATCGCTTCCGAGATGCGCGCATTTATGGCCAAGGAAGGGTTTCTGGAGATTGAAACGCCGATCCTCTGTAAATCGACGCCGGAGGGGGCAAGGGATTATCTTGTGCCCAGCCGTGTGCATCCCGGCAGCTTTTACGCGCTGCCCCAGTCGCCCCAGCTGTATAAACAGCTTTTGATGTGCTCCGGGTATGACCGATATTTTCAGATTGCAAAGTGTTTCCGCGATGAGGATCTGCGGGCTGACAGACAGCCGGAATTTACGCAGGCGGATATGGAGCTGTCCTTTGTGGATGTGGACGATGTGATTGATGTCAACGAAAGACTGATCGCCCATGTGTGCAGGGAAGCCATTGGATTGGAGGTACAGCTGCCCCTGCCCCGTATGACATGGCAGGAGGCCATGGACCGTTTCGGTTCCGACAAACCTGACACCCGTTTCGGCATGGAGCTGACGGATGTGTCCGAGGTGGTTGCAGGCTGCGGGTTCGGCGTGTTTACTTCGGCGCTGGAAAACGGCGGTTCGGTTCGCGGTTTGAATGTAAAGGGTCAGGCCGGCATGCCCCGGAAAAAGATCGACGCGCTGGTTGATTTCGCCAAGGGCTACGGCGCCAGGGGGCTGGCATATTTAAGTGTGCAGGAGGACGGCAGCTACAAGTCTTCCTTTGCAAAATTTATGACGCAGGAAGGGCTCGACGGTCTTGTGAAGGCCATGCAGGGTGAGAAGGGAGATCTGCTTCTCTTTGCAGCCGATAAGAAGAATATTGTATACAGCGTTTTGGGCGCGCTCAGAGTAGAGCTGGGAAAACAGCTTGGATTAATCGACGAATCGAAGTTCCATTTCCTGTGGGTGGTGGAGTTTCCGCTTTTGGAGTGGAGCGAGGAGGAGAATCGGTTTATGGCCATGCACCATCCGTTCACCATGCCCATGGAGGAAGACTGGCAGTATATCGACTCCGATCCGGGCAGGGTTCGCGCCAAGGCTTACGATATCGTATTAAACGGCGTTGAGTTGGGCGGCGGTTCCGTCAGAATCCATCAGGACGACATTCAGGAAAAGATGTTTGAGGTGCTGGGATTTACGAAGGAGCAGGCATGGGAGCAGTTCGGTTTCCTGTTAAGCGCATTCAAATACGGCGTGCCGCCACATGCGGGACTGGCATACGGGCTTGACCGTTTTGTGATGCTTTTAACCCATGCGGAGAGCATCCGTGAGGTAATCGCTTTCCCGAAGATCAAGGACGCCTCCTGTCTTATGACGCAGGCGCCGGGGACGGTGGATGAAAAGCAGCTTGCGGAATTGCAGATTGCGGTGACGCCCGCGCCGGACGAGGAGCCGGATGAAGAATAAGCCGATGATATAGAAGGGGCAAAAGCGTTTCGGAATGGAGGAAAACATGGCGGAACAAAGACAGGATAATAAAGCGCTGGAAGAGGCGATTGAGATTTTCCGCGCTGATAAGGAAAAGGATAGTTTTGTAAAAGTGATGGAGCTTTTGGAGAGGTCCATTGTGCTGGTGCCGGCTTTGGCGCCCGGGGATCTTTCGCCGGAGCTTGTGAAACAGATGCAGGAGGGAAAACCTGTAAAGCTCCCGAAAGAGGCTAAGATTGTGCCTTGCCTGCTTCGCAAGGAGACAGGGGAACAGGCGCTTCCCGTCTTTACCTCGCCGGATCAGATTCCGCCTGATAAGAAAAGTCCCATGGTGGTTGCCATGCCCTTTATGGGCTGCGTTTCCATGGCGATGGCCAATCAGGACAAGGTGGCGGAGGTTGTGGTGAACCCCTTCACGGGCATTGTGGTTTTAAACAGGTCGATTCTGGAGGTGGCGGAAAAGCGCAGGCAGGCAGCGGGGCAGATGAAGACCGTTCAGGTTACGAAAGAACAGTTTCAGGATCTTGTTCACAATCGGGTGGTCCTTTCGCTTCTGCCCAAATATCTGTTTGAAAACGGAGAAGAGGGCTTGAAAAAATTGCAGCGGGAGGAAGGGGATTTTCTCTGGCATTTCTACGAAGAGGTTTATCCGAAAGGACAAAAGCCATCCTGCCAGCCGGATGATTTTTCCGTCATGACGCTGAATCTGACGGATACGATACAGCTTACCCGTCTGGATATGCCCGACGAGGCGGCAAAGAAGGGTATGTGTTACCGGGTATACGCCGTCTGGAAACGGGATGCGCAGGAGCTTTTGTACTATACGATGGAAAAGACGAAGGATGGGAATTTTATCGCAAAGGTTACGGCGGACGGCGGACATGAGATCGTGGAACCCGCGCCGGAAAACGGGGCGGAAATCGAAGCGGTAATGAACCTCGTAACGCAAAGCTGAGGCTGGTTTGCGGGTTTACAAAGGGAAATGGAGAGAAACAGCATGGATACTGTCATTTTTGATCTGGACGGAACGCTTCTCAATACGTTGGAAGATTTGACGGACAGCGTCAATTATGCCATGGAAAGGTTTGGCTTTCCTGTGCATACCATAGAGGAAATTCGCAGCTTTGTGGGAAACGGAGCTCCCACGCTGATCGGGCGCAGTATTCCCCAGGGCAGAGATAATCCGTCCTATGAGGCGGTGCTTACGGCATTCAAGGAGCATTACGCCGCCCACTGCGAGGACAAAACGAACCCTTACGAGGGCGTGCCGGAGCTTTTGGAGAGGCTGCGGGAAGAGGGGTATCATATGGCCGTCGTTTCCAATAAATTTGACGGCGCGGTCAAGCAGCTGTGTAAGAAATATTTCGGAGAATATATTGAGGCAGCTATCGGAGAGAGCGCGGATGTAGCGAGAAAACCGGCGCCCGATACCGTGTACCGGGCGCTTCGTGAACTTTCCTGCGACGCCTCCCGCGCAGTTTATGTGGGAGATTCGGAGGTGGATATACAGACGGCAAAAAATGCGTCCCTGCCCTGTGTCAGCGTTACATGGGGCTTTCGCACCGAAGCGCAGTTAAAGGAAGCCGGCGCGCGTAAAGAACTTATGATCAGGACTCCGCAGGCTCTTCTTCCTCTTCTTCGGCGGTTTCCGGGGGAAGCGTGATCAGCACTTTTACGATATGGTTATCCTGAATGCCGCAGGCCTTAAGGGAAATGCCGTTCTCTAACAGGATACTTTCCTGATCCTGCGGCAGACGATCCAGTTTTTCGATCATGAGTCCGCCGATGGAATCATAATCTTCGGAATCCAGGGAGATGGTCAGGGCGTCGTTGATATCAGCCAGCTTCATGCCGCCTTCAACCAGATATTGTCCTTCCTCTGTTTCCTGAATCAGCTCTTCTTCATCCGCGTCGTATTCGTCGCGGATTTCTCCTACCAGTTCTTCGATCATGTCCTCCATGGTGATCATGCCGATGGTGGCGCCGTACTCGCTCAGAACAAAAGCGACGGTACAGGATTTTTCCCGAAATTCCATCAAAAGATCGGATACATTCTTGTATTCATAGGTATAGTAGGCCTCGCGCAGAATCTTTTTGAGGCTGAATTTCTCCTTATCCTTCACCAGTATAAAATCTTTGATATTGACGATGCCGATGATGTGATCCGGGTCTTCGTCGTAAACCGGTATTCGTGTAAACATGCAGGACTGAAAGGTGGAAAGCAGCTCCTGATAGGTTGTGCTTAAAGGAACGGTGGTCATCTGAATACGGGGAATCATGATGTCCTTTGCCACTGTGTCGCCAAAATCAAACACGTTGTAGATCAGGGTCCGTTCTTCCGATTCGATTACGCCGCCCTCGTGGCTGACGTCCACATAGGTTTTCAGTTCTTTTTCGGATATGCTGAAATTGTTTCCCTCGGAGCTGATGTGCAGCAGCCGGAGAATCCAGTTGGAGAGCATGTCAACCAGAAAAATAACCGGGGTAAGGATTGTCATCAGAAGACGGATAAGCGGCCCGAACAGGAGCGAGATAAATTCGGCTCTCTGCATGGCCCAGGTTTTGGGAATGATTTCGCCGAACATCAAAACCACGAAGGTCAGAATGCCGGTGGCGATTCCCACGGCTCTGTTACCCCATAAATCTATAGCAAAAGTGGTGGCTACGGAGGAAGCGGACAGATTGACGATATTGTTGCCGATCAGAATGGCGCTCAGCATTTTGCCGTATTGATCCAAAATGGCGAGTACCCGGGCAGCTTTTTTATTGTCTTCTTCCGCAAGCGTGCGAAGCCGCACGCGGTTTACCGTTGAGAAGGCGGTTTCCGCCGAGGAAAAGAAGGCCGACAGAAAAACGAGAACGGCCAGAGAAATCAGTTGTATGACACCTGAGGTATCCAAAACGATTGTTCACTCCTTATATTATGTATTTTTATAACAGTCCGAACGCGCCGCTTACAGCCGGAAACGTTTTCCTCCCGTGTGATGCATGGCCGGACTGTAAGAAAAATATTACTAGATGTAAAAGATTGTGTCAAGTTTTTATAAGAAGGAGAATAAACATAGGGTAGATATAGATAGAGGAGACGAAGAGAAAGGACAAGGGGGTTTATAATGGGAAAAAAGGAATTATATATGGAAAAGGCAGTCTTTATTATTAAGTGTATGCTGGGAGCCTATATTCTCACGGCTGGTCTGCTTTTGCTGCTGGCTTTTATTCTGTATCGGTTCGGGTTGTCGGAGAAAGTGGTGTCCGTCTGTATAATTGCGATATACATAGTGGTGACGTTTCTGGCAGGTCTGCTTGCGGGAAAACGGGAGGGTAAGAGGAAATTCCTGTGGGGGCTGCTTATGGGAGTCCTCTATTTCGGGATTCTGACGGCAGTCTCTCTGGTAGTGAACAAGGGGCTGGAGGACGTGGCCGGAAATATGCTGACGGTATTTTTCCTGTGCGCAGGGAGCGGGATGCTGGGCGGGATGGTCAGTTAAAAAAACTCTTTCCGTAGCGGGGAATATGTGTTATACTTGACGCAGACTCGGCAGTCTGCGCCGTAAAACGATTGCAGCTTTCGGCGCCGCTGCGGAGGATTACAGCATCTGAGCATACAATTTATTACATAAGGAGGACGTTTCCATGAAACATATCAGTACATTGGCGACCAGAGATTTAAAGGAATCCATGAAGAAGGGCGGCTGCGGCGAGTGCCAGACTTCCTGTCAGTCTGCCTGCAAGACTTCCTGCACTGTGGGCAACCAGAGCTGCGAGAAGGCAAGATAGGTTTTAAGGCGGCAGAAAGCCGTGAAAATGATCGGATACTCAGGCAGGCTCGACATGCGGCGCATGACGGGCCTGCACTGCGGTATAAGAGTAACGGATAAGGAGAAAAATTTGTGATACACCGGTATATTAATAATGGATATCATATTGTGATGGATGTCAACAGCGGCAGCGTGCATGTGATGGACAGGTCCGCTTATGATGCGGTTCCCGTGGTGGAGCGGCTGATTGCACAGGGGACGCAGGATCAGGAGATAATTGCGCAGGCGCTTGAGAAGGAGCTTTCCCTGTCCCATTCCGAAGCAGGGGAACTGGCGGAGGAATTTCTTGCCTTGAAAGAAGCGGGACAGCTTTTTGCCCAGGACATTTACGAAGACTATATAGATGCGTTTACGGAGCGGGAGACCGTGGTGAAAGCGCTCTGCCTGCACATTGCCCACGACTGTAATCTGGCATGTAAATACTGCTTTGCAGGGGAGGGCGAATACCACGGCAGACGGGCGCTGATGAGTCTTGAGGTGGGCAGGAAGGCGCTGGATTTTCTGGTGGCAAATTCCGGGAACCGTGTCAATCTGGAGGTGGATTTCTTTGGCGGGGAGCCCCTCATGAACTGGCAGGTGGTGAAGGAGCTGGTAGCTTACGGCAGATCGCTGGAGGAGCCTCACCATAAGAAATTCCGTTTTACGCTTACCACCAACGGCGTATTGCTGACCGACGAAGTTATGGACTTTGTAAATAAGGAAATGTCGAATCTGGTCCTGAGCATCGACGGCAGGAAGGAGATTCATGATCTCATGCGGCCCCATCGGGGCGGGCAGGGCAGCTATGACGAGATTCTGCCGAAGTATAAGAAGGCGGCCGAGAGCAGAAACCAGATGAACTATTATGTGCGGGGCACGTATACCCGCAACAATACGGACTTTTCCGAAGATGTGATTCATCTGGCCGACCAGGGATTTGAGCAGATTTCCGTGGAGCCCGTTGTGGCGGATAAAAAGGAAGACTATGCCCTTCGCATGGAGGACGTGCCGAAGCTTCTCTCCGAGTATGACAGGCTTGCGCAGGAATATATTCGCAGAAAAAGAGATGGAAAGGGTTTTCAATTCTTTCATTTTATGATAGATTTAGAGGGTGGTCCTTGCGTGGCAAAGAGACTGTCAGGCTGTGGATCGGGTACGGAATATCTTGCGGTGACTCCATGGGGAGACCTTTATCCCTGCCATCAGTTTGTCGGGCAGGAAGAATTTCTTATGGGAAATGTGGAGGACGGTATCGTCCGAAAAGATATTCAGGATAAATTTAAAGCGTGCAATGTGTACTCCAAAAAGGAGTGCCGGGACTGCTTCGCAAAATTTTATTGCAGCGGCGGCTGCGCGGCTAACGCCTGGCATGAGAGCGGCGATGTGAACGGTTCCTATGAGCTTGGATGCGAGCTGCAGCGGAAGCGGGTGGAATGCGCCATCATGATTAAAGCGGCGCTTGCCGAAGAAGAAAGGGAGAATTATCTATGAAAAAGAGCAGAGCGGTTGTCAGTCTGATCGTTTATGTGCTGATCCTTGGTCTTTTGGGATACACGGCGATTTTCGGCGTGGGATCGGACAAGTCCGGCGCGGCGGAAAGTATTAAGCTTGGTCTGGATCTGGCCGGCGGCGTCAGCATTACCTATCAGGTAGTGGGGGACGAGAATCCCAGCGCGGAGGATATGAACGACACCATCTATAAGCTGCAGCAGCGTGTGGACGGTTACAGCACAGAGGCGCAGGTGTATCAGGAGGGAAGCGACCGGATCAATATCGAGATTCCCGGCGTTACCGACGCCAATGCCATTCTGGAGGAGCTGGGTAAGCCCGGCAGTCTCTATTTTATAGCACAGACGGACAGCCAGGGAAATAACAACTACGAGCTGGGATACGGGATCGACGACGAGGGGAATATCTTTCCCCAGTATCAGCTGGTGAAGTCGATTGAAGAATTGCAGGCGGACGGTTCCATCGTTCTCACCGGAACGGAAGTGGAGAGCGCCCGGGCGGGAAGCCAGCAGGATTCCATGGGGAATCCGGAAAATGTGGTATCCCTGTCGTTTAACGAGGCGGGAAAACAGGCCTTTGCGGAGGCTACCACCAAAGCCTATGAAAATCATGAAACCATTGCGATTTATTATGACGACGAACTTGTGAGCGTACCAAACGTAATCTCAGCCATTACCGACGGTAATGCGGTCATTACGGGACAGAGCACGGCGGCGGAAGCGGAGCAGCTTGCATCCACAATCCGTATCGGCGGCCTGAAGCTTGAGCTGGAGGAACTGCGGTCAAACGTGGTGGGCGCCCAGCTCGGCTCTGCGGCCATTGCCTCCAGCCTGAAAGCGGCGGCGGTAGGTTTTGCGCTTGTGATCATCTTCATGATCGGCGTGTATTATGTGGCGGGTTTTGCAGCGTCGCTGGCGCTGTGCCTGTATACGGAGCTTCTGGTTATATTGATGTACGCCTTTGAAGTGACACTGACTTTGCCCGGTATTGCGGGTATCATTCTGACCGTAGGTATGGCGGTGGATGCGAACGTGATTATTTTTGCCAGAATCAGAGAGGAGCTTGCCGCGGGCAAGAACGTGGAAAACGCCATTAAGAGTGGTTTTAACAAGGCGTTGTCCGCGATTCTTGACGGTAACATCACCACACTGATTGCAGGTCTGGTGCTGTATTTTATGGGGAGCGGCACGATCAAGGGATTTTCCATCACCCTGATGCTGGGTATTATTCTGTCCATGTTCACGGCTTTGATTGTGACAAAGTTTTTGGTTAATATTTTCTACGCTCTCGGCATTCAGAGCGAGAAAGCCTACGGCGTTGCGAAGGAGAAAAAGACGATCAACTTCCTTTCCAGAAGGTATCTTTTCTTCGGTATTTCCGTTGCGGCGATTCTGGCTGGCTTTATTGCCATGGGCGTGAATAAATCGAGCATGGATATGCCTTTGAATTTCAGTCTGGATTTCGTGGGAGGCACTTCCACGACCATGACCCTGAATGAGGATATGAGTATTGAAGATATTGACGCGCAGATCGTTCCCCATGTGGAGGAAATTACGGGAGACGGCAATGTACAGACCACAAAGGTGGCCGGCTCCAACCAGGTGATCATTAAGACCAGAACCCTGAACGTGGAGGAGAGAGAACGGTTTAACGATGTGATGGTGAATCAGTTCGGTGTTGACGAGAACAGCATTACGGCGGAGACCATCAGCGCCACGGTCAGCTCCGAGATGCAGGCCGATGCCATCAAGGCGATTCTTGTATCCACGGTGCTGATGCTTCTGTATATCTGGTTCCGATTTAAGGATATCCGTTTCGGCGCAAGCTCTGTGATCGCGCTTTTACACGACGTGCTGGTGGTGCTTGCCTTCTACGCGATTGTACGGGTTTCCGTGGGCAATACCTTCATTGCGTGTATGTTGACGATTGTGGGCTATTCCATCAATGCGACCATCGTTATCTTTGACCGTGTGCGTGAAAACATGCGGGAGATGAGAAGCAAAGAGGGACTGGATGAATTGGTCAACCGCAGTATTACCCAGACGCTTACGAGAAGTATCTTTACTTCCCTGACCACTTTCTTTATGGTGGCGTCTCTGGAAGTGTTTGGCGTATCTTCCATCAGGGAGTTTGCACTGCCGTTGATGGCGGGTATCGTATGCGGTACGTATTCCTCCATCTGCCTGACCGGCGCGCTCTGGTATGTGTTCCGTACGAAGATAGTGAAGAAAGCAAATTAGTTCAGCTAACGCCCGTCATTAGTCTGAACTGAGTCTGGACTGGGAAACAAAGTACTGTAAATTACCCTCCGAAAATGTTACAATGTATGTGGCTTTTCGGAGGGATTTTTTATGGGTAAATGGATGGTTTCCGCCAAGAAGGCGGATTTTAACGAGATAGCAAAGCGGTTTCACATTGATCCCGTGATCGCCAGGATCATACGGAACCGGGATGTGGTGGGGGAGGAAGAGATTGAGAAATTCCTTCACGCAACCACAGAGGACCTGTACGATCCGGCGCTTCTGAAAGACGCCGAAAAGGCGGCGGAGATTCTTGTTCGGAAGACGGAAGAAAAGAAAAGGATACGCGTGATCGGGGACTATGACATTGACGGCGTCTGCGCGGCTTACATATTGAAGGTATGTCTGGAAGTCTGCGGCGGGTTGGCGGATGTGGTGATTCCCAATCGTATTGCGGACGGTTACGGACTTAACGGGAGGCTGGTTGAGGAGGCCGCCCGGGACGGCATTGACACGCTTCTGACCTGTGACAACGGCATTGCGGCGGCGCCTCAGATAGCGGCGGCGAAGGCCTTTGGCATGACGGTGATTGTGACGGATCATCACGAGGTGCCTTATGAGGCGGGGGAGGACGGCAGCCGGATACAGACCCTTCCGCCGGCGGATGCGGTGGTGGATCCGAAGCAGGAGGACTGTCCGTACCCATACAAAGGGATCTGCGGCGCGGTGGTAGCCTATAAGGTGATGTCTCTTTATCTTGACAGGATGTGCCGGGCAGGCGCGGTGACGGAAGAGGCAAAAGGGGCGCTTATGCAGGAGCTTCTGGCCTTTGCAGGGTTTGCCACGGTGGGGGATGTGATGGAGCTTACCGACGAAAACCGCATTCTGGTAAAATACGGCCTGAAACAGATTGAACAGTCGCAGAATCCGGGACTGCGGGCGCTGCTTGCGGTGAACGAGCTGACGGACAAAAAGCTGACGGGGTATCATGTGGGGTTTATTCTGGGCCCCTGTCTGAATGCCACGGGGCGGCTTGATACGGCGGCAAGGGCGCTTGCCATGTTTTCCGCAGCGGAGCAGGCGGAGGCCTTGTCCATAGCGGGAGAGCTTAAGGCTTTAAATGACAGCAGGAAGGAAATGACCAGACGGGGAACGGAACAGGCCATGGAAATGATCGAGAATTCACCACTTAAGGACGATCATGTGCTTGTTGTATTTTTGCCGGACTGTCATGAGAGTCTGGCCGGAATCATAGCCGGACGGATCAGAGAACGCTATTACAGGCCGGTTTTCGTTCTGACACGGGCGCAGGAAGGCGTGAAAGGCTCGGGACGTTCCGTGGAGGCTTATCATATGTACGATAAGATGAGCGAGTGCCGAGAATTGTACACCAGGTACGGCGGGCATAAGATGGCGGCCGGCCTTTCCATGCCGGAGGAGAACGTGGAGGCCTTTCGCAGCTTTCTAAACGCCCACAGCGGCCTGCAAAAGGAGGATCTTACAGAAGTGGTGCATATCGACGTGCCCATGCCCATGTCTTACGTGACCACCGGGCTGATTCGCCAGTTCTCCCTTCTGGAACCCTTTGGAAACGGTAATCCCAGACCTGTTTTTGCCCAGAAGGAGGTCAGGGTATGCCGGGGCAGAATTTTGGGGAAAAATAGAAACGTGGGAAAATATATTGTGTCCGACGGGGCGGGGCATGAATATGACATGATGTATTTCGGGGATCTGGAATCTTGGCATGCTTTTCTTGCGGCGCATTTCGGGGAGGACGCGGTGCGCAGGCTCTATGACGGGAGCGGCGGTGAAATGATTATCAGCGTGGTCTATTATCCCGATATCAATGTGTTCAGGGGAAGAGAGCAGTTACAGATGATCATGCAGGATTATTCCGCATAGATATAGTAATTAGATATAGTAATAAGGAATTTAAGGGCACGAAAAAGCCCGGATGTCCGGGCTCTTTCGCAGTTTTCTTATGAGGGGGAGATAGTGAATTCATCAACTATCTTGATACTTATCATAAAGGGTAATTGTGTTCAAATTGTGTTTAGAATATGAAGGAATCATAAAAAAACATTAAGAATCTTTAAAAACACTGCTTTTCATGATATTTTATTTTATAGTAAGTTTCAGGGACTCACTAATTGCGGTAAACTGTTTTGATATGGAGGGAGATATGGCGGTTTTAAGTAAGTTGTTGGAAGAAATTTCTTATGAATGTGTCCGCGGCACGCTGGACCGGGAGATTTCGGATATCGTCTACGATTCCAGAAAAGTAATGGCTGACTGTCTGTTTGTCTGTATTGCGGGAGCCAAGGCGGACGGCCACAGGTATGCGGCGGAGGCGGCAAAGGCAGGCGCGGCGGCCATTCTGGTACAGCGGGAGGTGGAGCTTCCCGAAGACAGTGACGTGACGGTCATTCGGGTGGAAAATACGTGTTACGCAATGGCCTTTGTGTCGGCCGCCTATTTCGGGCATCCCGCAAAAGAGATGAAGATTATCGGCGTTACGGGTACGAAGGGAAAGACCACCACGACCTATCTGGTCAGATCCATTCTGGAGCAGGCGGGAAGAAAAGTGGGGCTGATCGGCACCATTGAGATTATCATAGGGGAAACGCATATTCATGCGGAAAATACCACGCCCCAGTCCTATCTGATACAGAAGTATTTCCGCATGATGGCGGATGAAGGATGCGATACGGTGGTGATGGAGGTCTCCTCGCAGGGACTGATGCTTCACAGAACCCAGGGATTTGTCTTTGATTTTGGTATATTCACCAATCTGGAGCCGGATCATATCGGAGAGAACGAGCATAAGGATTTTGATGATTATCTGCACTGTAAGAGCCTGCTGTTTAAACAGTGCAGGGTGGGGATTGTGAATCAGGACGACGACCACTGGAAGGCGGTCACGGAGGGCTGTACCTGTCAGCTGGAAACCTATGGAATCGACAGTCCGGCCAGTCTGCGGGCGGAGGATATTTCCTTCCTGAACGAAAAGGGAAGCCTTGGCATGTCCTTTACGGTAAAGGGACTTGCAGAGTTTCCCGTAACGATTGCCTCTCCGGGTAAATTCAGCGTATATAACGCCCTTACGGCAATCGCCATATGCCGCCATTTCGGCGTTGACAGTGAAGATGTCAGACGGGCTCTTTCTCTGGCAAAGGTGAAGGGAAGGACGGAGACGGTATGGGTATCCGACGATTTTACGCTGATGATAGACTATGCCCACAACGCCATGGCGTTAAAGAGCCTGCTTGAGACGCTCAGGGCCTACCATCCCCACAGGCTGGTATGTCTTTTCGGCTGCGGCGGCAACCGGGCCAGATCCAGACGCTACGAGATGGGGGAAGTCAGCGGCAATATGGCGGATCTGACCATCATTACGTCCGACAACCCGCGCACGGAAGAGCCCCAGGCCATTATTGACGACATTAAGACCGGCATCGGCAGGACGCAGGGCAGCTATGTGGAAATCTGCGACAGAAAGGAAGCCATCGCCTACGCCATCGACCACGGAGAGCCGGGGGATATCATAGTGCTTGCAGGTAAGGGACATGAGGATTATCAGGAGATAAACGGGGTAAAATATCCGATGGACGAAAGAGTATTGATACGGGAAATATTAGAGGAGAGGGCATGACAGAGCGCTACGCGGATGTCATTATAGATATCGCCCACGAAAAAGTAGATAAGGTTTTTCAGTACAGGATTCCGCAGGAGCTTGCGCAGGCGGTATATCCGGGCGTGCAGGTGCTTGTGCCCTTCGGCAGAGGCAACCGGCAAAAGGCTGGTTATGTGGTGGAGCTTTCGGAGGAGACAGATTACCCACCTGAAAAAATAAAAGAAATTTTTGCGGTGGATGAGAAGGGCATGTCCGTGGAGGGCAGACAGATTCAGACCGCTTACTGGCTTAAGAGCCAGTACGGCTCCACAACTATTGCGGCGTTAAAGACAGTGCTGCCCGTCAGACAGAAGCAGAAGCCTCTTGAGAAAAGGACGGTGCTGCGTCTTCTATCAGCCGCAGAGACGGCGCAGGCGGCTATAACCTGTTCAGAGAAGCATCAGAAGGCAAAGGCGCGGGTGCTTCATGCGCTGGAGAACGAGGAGGAACTTCCCTACGAGCTTGTCAGACAGAAGCTGCATGTGGCGGCCGCCACCATGCAGGCGCTGGAAAGGCAGGGTTATCTTAGGATCGAAAGTAAGGCCTTCTACCGAAATCCGGTCAGGATGACGGACAGAGGGGAGAAACGCCCCACATTGAATCCGGCGCAGCAACGGGTCATCGACGGGGTTATGGGGGCTTATCGGTCGGGAAGTCCCGGCGTGCATCTGGTGCACGGCGTCACGGGAAGCGGAAAGACGGAAGTGTATCTGGGGATCATTGAGCAGATGATTGCCATGGGAAAACAGGCAATTATGCTGATTCCGGAAATTGCGCTGACCTATCAGACACTTCTGCGGTTTTACAAACGTTTCGGCGACCGGGTTTCCGTGATGAATTCCACCCTGTCCGCGGGGGAGAAGTATGATCAGATCGAACGGGCGAAGGCAGGGGAGATCGACGTGATTATCGGGCCACGTTCGGCGTTGTTTACGCCCTTTCCCAATCTTGGCGTTATCGTGATGGACGAGGAGCATGAGAACAGCTACAAGAGTGAAACAAGTCCCAGATATCATGCCAGAGAAACGGCGGTTTATATCGCTTCCCTGTGCGGGGCAAGCGTGGTGCTCGGTTCGGCAACGCCTTCACTGGAGGCGTATTACAGGGCCGGGCAGGGACAATATCAGTTATATGAAATGAAAGAACGGCCCGGAAACAGCGTGCTGCCGGCGGTGTATATCACGGATCTTCGAAAGGAGTTAAAGGAAGGCAACCGTTCCATGTTTGGCAGAAAGCTGCACAGTCTGATGGAGGAACGGCTTTCCAGAGGCGAGCAGACTATATTATTTTTAAACAGGAGGGGCTATGCCGGTTTTGTATCCTGCAGAGCCTGCGGGCATGTGATGAAATGTCCGCACTGCGACGTATCTCTTTCGGAGCACAAAAACGGCCTTCTCATCTGTCATTACTGCGGATATCAGGAGAGAAAGCCGGAAAAGTGCCCGGTGTGCGCCTCTCCCTATCTTCTTGGGTTCAAGGCAGGAACCCAGCAGGTTGAGGAGGCCATTTACAGGGAATTTCCGCAGGCCAGAGTGCTTCGGATGGATGGGGACACCACCAGAAAGAAGGAAAGCTATGAAAAGATCCTGTCCGCTTTTGCCGATGAGGAGGCGGATATTCTGGTAGGCACGCAGATGATCGTGAAGGGGCATGATTTTCCCGGGGTGACGCTTGTGGGAGTGCTGGCCGCGGATCTGTCTTTGAATCGGAACGATTACCGGGCGGGCGAGCGGACTTTTCAGCTTTTAACTCAGGCGGCCGGGCGTGCCGGCCGGGGAGAGCGGCCCGGCGAAGTGGTGATTCAGACCTACCAGCCGGAACACTACAGCGTGGTGTACGCGGCAAGACAGGATTACGAGGGCTTTTACAGGGAGGAACTGGCTTACAGGGCGCTTGTGGGATATCCTCCCGTGGAACATATGCTGGCGGTTCTTATTGTGTCGAGGGTGCAGGAGGACGGAGAAAAGCTGGGACAACAGATGGCGGAGCTGATTATGGCGGAAATGGGAGAAATCAGCGGATTTCGGGTAATCGGACCGGCCCAGGCGTCCATTGGAAAGATTTCCGATCTTTACCGCCACACGCTCTATCTGCGGCACAGGGAATATCAGGTGCTAGTCAGGGCGAAGGACAGATGGGAACGTTTTTGCAGGGAACATGAACAGCGGGATCAGACCGTACAGTTTGACTTTGATCCGATGAACACATATTAAGGAAAGGCGCGCAGGCGGCATGATCAGAAGCAGTAAGATCAGAAGCGGCAGGCGTAAAGACAGGAGGAAAAAGGTATGGCAACCAGAAAAATCAGGGAAATCGGAGATCCGGTATTGACGAAAAAGTGCAAGGAGGTAACGGAGGTTACGCCAAGGCTTAAGGAGCTCATTGACGATATGTTTGAAACCCTGTATGAGGAGAACGGCGTGGGACTGGCGGCGCCCCAGGTGGGTATTTTAAAGCGTGTCGTAGTGATTGATACCACGGGAGAAGACCCGATACTGATGATTAATCCGAAAATACTGGAGACCAGCGGGGAACAGGAGGGGTATGAGGGATGTCTGAGCGTTCCCGGCAAAACAGGGCATGTGAAGAGGCCCAACTATGTGAAGGCGCTGGCTTACGACGAGGATATGAACCCCTTTGAGGTGGAAGGGACAGAACTCCTTGCCAGAGCCATCTGCCATGAGCTGGATCATCTGGAGGGACAGCTTTATGTAGAAAAGGTGGAAGGTCCCCTGCTTAACACGGAGGATCTGACAGAGGAGGAAGAGTGACGGATGAAGATTGTATTTATGGGTACGCCGGATTTCGCGGTGGGCGCTTTGGAGGCCATCGTGGAGGCGGGGCATCAGGTGGCGGCAGTGGTGACACAGCCGGATAAACCAAAAGGGCGGGGGAAGGAGATGCAGATGACGCCTGTAAAGCAGTGCGCCCTTTCCCATGGGATACCCGTTTTCCAGCCGGTAAAAATCAAGGAGCCGGAGGCGGTGGAGGAGCTTCGCGGCTACGGGGCGGATTTGTTTGTGGTTGCGGCCTTTGGACAGATTCTATCGGAAGAGATCCTTTTCATGCCAAAGTACGGCTGCGTGAATATCCACGCTTCCCTGCTTCCCAGATACCGCGGGGCAGGCCCGATTCAGTGGTCCATTATTAACGGAGAGAAAATAACGGGTGTTACCATCATGCAGATGGAAAAAGGACTGGACACCGGCGACATGCTTTTTCGAACGGAGGTGGATATTGCACCCCGCGAGACAGCGGACACCCTGCATGACAAGCTGGCGGCGGCGGGAGCGAAATTAATCGTAGAAGCCATTCCGAAGATAGAGGCGGGGGAGATAAGGCCCGAAAAACAGCGGGACGAGGATTCCTCCTATGCGAAGATGCTGACGAAGGCCATGGGGAGGATTGACTGGAGCCTGCAGGCGGATCAGCTGGACTGCCTGATCAGAGGACTGATTTCCTGGCCCGGCGCATCCACGGTTTTTCGAGGGAAAACCCTGAAAATATGGGAAGAAGAGCCGATATCGGAAACACAGGCGCAGGAGGAAAGCCAGCGGTCTGTGGACAGGGACGGGGAGCCGACAGCGGGCAGGGAAAGTCAGCCGGTAACGGAAAAGGACGCGCAGCCGGGTACGATTGTCCGCGTGGGCAGGGACGCCTTTTATGTGCAGACGGGCAGGGGGCTTCTTAAGATACTGGAGGTACAGCCCGAGGGGAAAAAACGGATGGCGGTGAAGGACTTTCTGCTGGGCTATCCTGTAAAAGCGGGCGAAGCCTTTACCTCTGCTGATAAATAGAAGCTGTCTTTCGAACAGGAGAGTGTACGGGACATTCTCCTCACAAATCTGGAGGGATGAATATGGGATATTATGGATACGGTTATTATTTTGATCCGACCTACTTTCTGGTCTTGATTGGAGCGGTTCTGTGCATCTGGGCGCAGGCAAGGGTCAGCTCTACCTATAACAGGTATTCCAGAGTGTTAAGCCGGACAGGCATGACTGGCGCGCAGGCAGCGCAGCGGATCCTGCAGCTGTCAGGCATTTATGATGTGCGTATTGAACATGTGGGAGGAAAACTGACAGATCACTACGATCCGGTCAATAAGGTGTTGCGGCTTTCCGATACGGTATACGGCTCCACATCCGTGGCGGCTATCGGTGTGGCGGCTCACGAGTGCGGCCATGCAGTACAGCACGACAAGGGCTATGCACCTTTGCAGTTTCGCTCTGCGCTGGTGCCGGTGGCAAATATCGGTTCCAAAGCGGGGATTCCGCTGATTCTTCTGGGTGCGCTTTTAGGAATGAACCAGACGCTGATTCATATTGGAATCTGGGTGTTTGCGCTGGCGGTGCTGTTCCAGCTGGTAACGCTTCCCGTGGAGTTTAACGCTTCCGGCAGGGCCCTTGCCATGCTGGGGGATTACGGTATGCTGGACAGGGACGAGACCAAGGGATGCAGGAAGGTGCTGCAGGCTGCGGCTCTCACTTATGTGGCGGCTGCCGCGTCGGCCATTTTGCAGCTTTTGCGGCTTGTGCTTTTATTTGGCGGAAACAGAAGGCGCGACTGATGGGAGAAGGGAACGTGACAGAAATTAATGTGCGGGAAGTGGTTCTGGATATATTGCTGGAACTGGCAAAGGGAGAGGAATACAGCAATGTTCTGATTGCCGGCGTCCTTGATAAGTACGATTATCTGGAGGGCCGGGAAAAGGCCTTTATCAAACGGGTCTGCGAGGGAACCATTGAGCGCAGGATTCAGATTGATTTTGTGCTTGGCCAATATTCGAAAACACCTGTTACTAAAATGAAGCCTCTGATCAGGGAGCTTCTTCGTATGAGCGTTTACCAGCTCCTTTTTATGGAGCATATTCCCCCGGCCGCGGTCTGCAACGAGGCGGTGAAGCTGGCGAAAAAGCGGCGGTTTTCGCAGTTACAGGGATTTGTGAACGGGGTTCTTCGAAACATTGCCAGAGGAAAGGAGAGTATTGTTTGGCCTGATCGGGAAAAGGATCAGGGGGCATACCTTTCCGTGCGTTATTCCATGCCCCTCTGGCTGGTGGAGCATTTTACGGACGCGTACGGGCCGGAAGCCTGTGAGAAGATATTGCAGGCTTTTCTGAAGAGGAAAGCGGTCTGTGTCCGTCTGGATGAGGGGCTTACAGACGGGGAGCGGGAGGCGCTTCTGCATGCCTGGGAACGGCAGGGCGCAGCGGTTTCCGGGCATCCCTGGCTTCCCTATGCCTTTTATTTGCAGGGGGCGGCGGGAGTCCGCCATCTTGCGGGCTATGAGGAGGGCCGCTTTGCGGTACAGGACGCAAGCTCCATGCTGGTGGTGGAAGCGGCGGGAATCCGCCCGGAAGACACGGTGGTGGACGTCTGTGCGGCGCCCGGCGGAAAGGCCCTGCACGCGGCCGGTAAGCTTGGGGGAACGGGACAAGTGATCGCCTGTGACGTGAGTCGGTATAAAACGGATAAAATCGAAGAAAACCGCGCCCGGATGGGGATTCAGAATGTGGATATCAGGGTGCGGGACGCCAGAGTGCGGGATCAGTCGCTTGTAGGGCAGGCGGATGTTCTTCTGGCGGATGTGCCCTGCTCCGGTCTTGGCGTGATCGGCCATAAGCAGGATATCAAATACCGGGTAACGAAAGAATCCCTGACACAGATCGTATCTTTGCAGAAAGAAATAATAACAAATGTTATAGAATATATCAAACAGGGAGGCATTCTGATGTACAGCACCTGTACCATGAATCCTTCTGAAAATGAAAAGATGGCGGAGTGGATCTGCGATACCTTTGCCTTTGAGCCGGTGGATATGACGCAGGAACTGCCGGAGGCGTTAAAGGAGCAGGCCGAACGGGGAATGGTCCAGCTTCTGCCGGGGGTGCATGAAACGGACGGTTTCTTTTTTGCGAAGCTTCGTAAAAAGTGACCCCTGTGGAATGACGGGAGAGAAAGCGGGTTCTTTATGGAAAAAATGGAGATAAAGTCCTTCACTCTTGCACAACTTCGGGAGGAGATGGGACGGCTTGGAGAGAAACCTTTCCGCGCGGCGCAGCTGTATGAATGGATGCACGGGAAGCTGGCGCGGGGATATGAAGAAATGAGTAATATTCCTGCGGCTATGAAAGTAAAATGTGGGGAAAGCTATAGTTATACGGCTTTGAAGACGGTGCAGGTGCAGGAATCGGCCGTTGACGGCACGAAAAAATTTCTGTTTGCCCTGTCTGACGGCAATCTGGTGGAAAGCGTTTGGATGCGCTACAGGCATGGCAATTCGGTCTGTATCTCTTCTCAGGTGGGCTGTCGGATGGGATGCCGCTTCTGCGCCTCCACATTGGACGGGCTGGTGCGTAATCTGACGCCGGCGGAGATGCTTGACCAGATTTATGCGATTACGCTGGAAACAGGAGAGCGGGTTTCCAACGTGGTGGTGATGGGGAGCGGGGAGCCGCTCGACAATTATGAAAATCTCCTGCGTTTTATCACGCTGCTTACAGACGAGAACGGCCTTCATATCAGCCAGCGAAACGTTACGGTATCCACCTGCGGCATTGTGCCCGAAATGCGGCGTCTGGCGCAGGAGAAATTGCAGATTACGCTGGCGCTTTCCCTGCATGCGGCAACAGATGAAAAGAGGCGGCAGCTTATGCCCATCGCCAATCAGTATACGCTTAAGGAGCTGATCGCGTGCTGTGCTTATTATTTTGAGCAGACAGGGAGAAGAATTACCTTTGAGTACAGTCTGGTCCGGGATGTGAACGATACGAAAAGAGACGCGCAGACGCTGGCGGCCCTGATCAGAGGATTGAACTGTCATGTGAATCTGATCCCGGTGAACCCGGTCAGGGAGAGGGCGTTTGTACAGTCAAAGCAGTGTGCGGTGGAAGCCTTTGCCGCGCTTCTTCAAAAAGAGGGGATAAACGCCACGATCCGCCGGGAGATGGGCCGGGATATCGACGGGGCCTGCGGCCAGCTCAGACGGCGGTACATGGATAACAGTTCAGCCGTTATCTGCAAAACGGACGAATCATGACTGCAGGGGATGAATATTTAATTAGCTTGCTCTTTTAGAGGGAATATGCTAACATTGGTAATTGGTAAAATATGCTAAACGGAGGATTAAGCTGTGCTCAGGTCTTATGCGCTGACAGATATCGGGCGAAAAAGACAACTGAATCAGGATTATATTTATCTCACGGAGAACCCGGTAGGGAATCTGCCAAATCTGTTTATCGTGGCGGACGGCATGGGAGGCCATAAAGCCGGAGACTACGCCTCGGACCTTGCGGTGGAGACGGTGGTGAAGGAGGCGGGCGCTTCTTTGGAGAAGAGTCCTTCCAGGATACTGGGGCATGCCATTACCATAGCAAACCGAATCCTCAGACAGCGGGCCAGTGAGAATTTTGCCCTAAGCGGTATGGGGACAACTCTTGTTGCGGCTACCTGTATAGGCCGGTTTCTGGAGGTGGCCAACGTGGGCGACAGCAGGCTTTACGTGATAGGCGATGAGATCGTACAGATAACGGAGGATCATTCTCTGGTGGAAGAGATGGTCAGGATGGGCGGCATTGGCCGGGAGGAGGCCAGAAACCACCCGGATAAAAATATCATCACCAGGGCGATTGGCGCCAGGGACGATGTGGAAGTGGATTTTTTTAATCTGGAATTACAGACAGGAGATATGGTTTTACTTTGTTCGGATGGTTTGACTAACATGGTGGACGATGAGACGATATGCCGGATCTTAAAGAATGGCAAAAGCCTAAGGGACAGGGTAGAAGAGCTTGTGCGGACAGCCAACGAAAATGGCGGCAGAGACAATATATCGGTAATCGTTATCGAAACGTTAGCAGACGAGGAATCGTATGAAAAATCATATTGATATGTTGATTTTTCATATAGATATTTGCAAAGGAGCGTTGCAAATATCACTGATGGCAGACGCAAATTTGAGATTTGCGCCGCCCGTCGCGAAACGCTCCGAAATGAGGTAGAACATGATTAAGATAGGAATGATGATAGTGGATCGGTATGAGATCCTTGAAAAGATCGGTACCGGCGGCATGTCAGATGTATATAAAGCCAAAGACCATAAGCTGAACCGTTTTGTGGCGGTGAAGGTTTTAAAGCAGGAATTCAGCGAAAACGCTAACTTTGTGTCCAAGTTTCGGATTGAGGCGCAGGCGGCGGCAGGTCTGATGCATCCCAATATTGTCAATGTATACGATGTGGGAGAAGAAGGCGAAAACCATTATATCGTCATGGAGCTTGTGGAGGGGATCACCCTTAAAAAATATATTGAAAAGAAGGCCAGGCTTTCCGTCAAGGAGGCCGTGAGCATTGCAATTCAGGTTTCCATGGGCATAGAGGCGGCCCACAACAACCACATTATTCACAGAGATATCAAACCGCAGAATATCATTATTTCCAAGGAAGGAAAGGTGAAGGTGACGGACTTTGGCATCGCCAAGGCGGCCACCAGTAACACCATTACTTCCAATGTCATGGGCTCCGTGCATTATACTTCGCCGGAGCAGGCAAGAGGCGGTTACAGCGACGAAAAGAGCGACATTTATTCTCTTGGCGTGACCATGTTTGAGATGCTGACGGGCAGAGTGCCCTTTAACGGGGAAACCACCGTCGCCATTGCCATTAAGCATATTCAGGAGGAGTTTCCCTCACCCAGAGAGTATGTGGGCGAGATCCCGGTCTGTGTGGAGCAGATCGTGTTAAAATGCTGTCAGAAGAGTCCCGACAGGCGATATCAGTCCATGGCGGAGCTGATTGCCGATCTGAAGCAGTCCTTGATCAGTCCTGATGAGGATTTTGTCAAGGTGGCCGATCCGGACGAGGAGGCTTCCACACGCACCATTACAGACAGGGATATGGTGCAGATCAAGCGCCAGTCCGAGAACCGGGATTCCATGGACGAGGCCATGCGGCTGAATAAGGACGTTCACGAAAGAGAAAGAGAGCGGACTAGAAATAACAGCCGCTATTATGAAGAGGATGAGGACGAGGACTGGGATGACGACGAGGAAGATTACGATCCCAAGATGGAGAAGATAACCACTATTCTGGCGGTGGTGGCGGCTCTCCTGATCGGCTGTATCCTCATCTTTTTGGTGGGAAGAACCATGGGCGTGTTCGACTTCGGAAAGGAAGAGGAAAGTCAGGAACAGGAGACGGAGCAGGTAGAAATGATCCGTGTGGTAGGCATGCATGTGGACGAGGCCAAAAAGGCGCTTCTGGATCTGGGGCTGTCTCCCGAAATTAAATATGAGGAAAGCAGCTCCTATGACGCCGGGACCGTGCTTCGCGCAAGCGTTCAGGACGGTCTGATGATTGATAAGGGGACAAACATCGTTCTCACCGTGGCGGAGGCTTCGGAGGGCGCAGAGGTGCCGGCTGTGACAGGAAAGTCCCAGACGGAGGCGGAGTCCCTTCTGACGAAGGAGGGCTTTGTAGTAACGGTGGTGGAGAATCCTGACGCTTCGGTGGAGAAAGGTGTTGTGATTTCCCAGTCGCCGGAAGCCGGGACAAAGGCCGCGGTGGGTTCCAACATTACCATCCGCGTAAGCCAGGGGGCGGAGGATAATAAGGTCAGGGTGCCGGATGTGAGAGGCATGACGGAAATGGACGCTACGGCTGTTCTGACGGAGAGCGGTCTTTCCGTCGGAAACGTTACGGAGACGCCTTATGAAGACGCCGCATGGACAGACATGGTATGTTATCAGAGCTATTCTGTGGGCTCCTATGTAGATAAGGGGACGGTGGTGGATCTGAGGATCAGCACAGGCCCTTCCCAGAAGACTTACCGCTATACGGAGGAAATTACGGCGCCTACGGAGGAGCCTTCCTATCAGAACGGCATGGAGGTGGCTGTGGAGCTTGTAGCGCAGGATGGCACGGTAATTTTAAATACACGGACGACGACCTTTCCTCTGCCGGCGAACTATACGGGCATCAAGTCACCCTCAGGCGTGATTCGGTATACCTTTACGGTGCAGCTCCAGCCTACCACCGTTACCAATCCTGAGACGGGGGAGACCACTACAGAGGGCGGCGGATCGGAAACTAAGACGGTGGAGAGACAGGTAAATTTCGCGGAAGAATAAAGTGTATGGTTGGGAAAATCATGAAAGGGATCGCCGGCTTCTACTATGTGCATGTGGAAGGTCAGGGCGTTTATGAGTGTAAGGCGAAGGGAATTTTCAGAAAAGAGGGCGTAAAACCCCTTGTAGGGGACGACGTGGAGCTGGATATACTGGATGAGCCTCGGAAACTGGGCAATATCCGGCAGATCCTGCCAAGGAAAAGCGCGCTGATTCGGCCGGCGGTGGCCAATGTGGATCAGGCGCTTGTTCTGTTTGCCATTGTAAAGCCCAATCCTAATTTTAATCTGCTGGATCGCTTTCTGATCAATATGGAACGGCAGAAGCTTCCAACGGTTATCTGTTTTAACAAAGAAGATATCGCTTCCGAAGAAGAGAAGGGGTCTCTGCGTAAATCCTATGAAACTTGTGGATATCAAGTGTTATTTATAAGCGCGCTGGAAAACTGGGGCGTGGAGCAGGTGAAGGCTGTGCTGGCGGGAAAGACAACCACGTTGGCAGGGCCCAGCGGGGCAGGTAAATCTTCCCTGATTAACCGGCTCTCGCCCCATACGCATATGGAGACGGGAGAGATCAGCGAGAAGATTGAGAGAGGCAGGCACACCACCAGGCATTCGGAGATCATTCCGCTGGGGCAGGAGACTTATATCATGGATACGCCCGGTTTTACCTCTCTTGCCATTCCGGATATGACGAAGGAAGAGCTGGGAGGATTTTACCCGGAGTTTCGGGAATACGAGCCTTTTTGTAAATTCCGGGGCTGCGCTCATTTGAGCGAGCCGTCATGCGCAGTGAAGGAGGCTGTGGAAGCGGGAAAGATCAGTCGGGTGCGGTACGAGAATTATAAAATCCTGTACAGGGAGCTGAAAGAGATGAAGCGGTATTGAGAAAGAGAAAAGGAATAGCCTATTTCATGAAAAAGCTACGGATAGCGGGAGTGATGGCGGCGTTCTGCTTGTTGCAGGGTGGATGTGGTGCGGAGCAGGAAACTACGGACGCGTTTCAGGCAAAGGCTGCAGATACGGTGCAGATAGCGAAGGATTCTTCCGGGCTTACAAAGATGCCGGAAGAGCAGTCGGCTGCGCTTAAAGGATACGCCGTGTTTCTGACAGAATATGAGCCGCGGCAGGGAAGGAACCGCCAAGAGGAAACACCCGCTTTTACACTTATTTATCTGGATGGGGACGATGTACCGGAACTGGTTGTGATAGATGGAATCGAACATGCAGACGGCGTGTCGGTTTTTAAGTATGAAGAGGGAAAGATAGTTTCCGTCGGCACATATGGGCAGTACGGGGGTTTTTCTTATCAGGAAAAGGAAGGGATTGTTTTTGACGACTACGATCAGGGCGGCAATATATACGCAAGAGTGTATCAGATTGAAGGGAGTAAGCAAATACTTTTGCAGAGCTTTAGCGAAACATGCTATGATATACTGATAGAGGAGGATTATACTTATACGGTAGACGGGGAAGAGGTTTCGAAGGAACAGTACTTGAAGGTTTTTAGAAAGTGGTATGAAACGGACTATAAATATGTCGATTACGGCATGTGCCGGTTATTGACGGCCGGGGATATACAGGATGGGCTGAGGGAGGAGCTGGAAAAGATGATTTTGATGCGGGAGGAAGTGCCGGAGTAAAATCTGCTGGTTGCGGCGAGAGGCAGGCTTCTTCTTTAGAATATGCTGAAATTAAAAAACGAAGTAATTGCCTGTATTGAAAAGTGGGTTTGCCGTGGATTTTTTGAAAAGTACTTGCGATACCTTTTACCGGGGGAAGGAAATGCGTTGTAAAAGTCAATTTCGGGATGATTGCATGGCAGTGAAATTGCTAAGTTTATTGAATGAGCTATATAAAAATTGGTTGTATTGATTTAATCCGAATGTGGAAATAGACAACATTATAACCAGATCTGGTTTAATATGAGAAAAGGCACGCTTTATATTACAATAAAAGGAAAATGGAGTAACAGGTATATATGGCAATAAAACGATTGGAAATCAAGGGCTATCGATCTATAGACGATATGAAACTGGAGGCTGAGCAGATAACGGCTCTTATAGGGGCAAACGGCAGCGGAAAGTCTAATATTCTTTCAGCGTTGTATCTGTTTTATACAAGCCTGACCACAGAACAGCGGGAAGAGAATATTTTTGATGCCAACAATCCATTGCGGAACGAAGTGTATATCCGGGTTACTTATGATTTGAAGGATATCTTGAAAAAGGTGCAGCATAACCAGAATGCTGAGGCTGATGAATATGAGAATTATTATCGGAAAATATTAGCAATTGCTAGGAATGATGAAATTATTTTGGTAATGATAAAGAGAAAAGGAAAACGAACTATGTGGAATCAGAGTTATAATGTTCGTCAGATCATTTCGTTTCTTTTCCCGATTTATGTTGTTGATTCTCGGCAGATTATGCTTACAGATTGGAAAAATCTGTGGGAACTGATCGGGGATCTGGTAAAGCTGCGAAATGAAGATTCCGAAAGATTGCAAAATAATATAAAGGATAAAATCAAAGACGACTATGCGTCTACAAACGGTCGCTTGGAACATCTTGGTAAGTTGCTGGAAGAAAAGCGTATCAATGTTAAAAAATTGACGTCAAGACAACTTGGAGAAGTAATCGCGAAAATAGCTGTGGGTGGACAGATGTTCCAATATGGGGAACGTAGTCTGAAAGAGTATTCGAATGGAACCAATGCATATAATTACACGGTTTTTTTGATAGATATATTAAATATGTTGAAGCACTATAAATTAAAAGAGCCGGTCATTGTTCTTGATGAACCGGAGATTAGTCTACACTATTTGCTTATAGATTCACTGTTCGATAAAATTTTTGACATTTCGGATAATTTACAGTTTTTTATAGCGACGCATTCGTCAAGATGCGTGAAAGCATTGTTACAGTCCGAGGAAGAAAAATACTATATTTATCATATCGTATTAAGCGGACAGTATACGAAAATAAAGCGAGTGCGTTCTTTAGAAAACGAAGAGGCCAGAGAGCGGGCTGTTATCACAGAGGCCTATACGAATAGCTGCTTCTCCAAAATGGTGTTAAATGTTGAGGGAGAAACCGAGTTGGAGTTATTCAGAAATAAATATCTCAAGCTGGTTTTTCCTCGATTAAAAGAAATAGAGATTGTCAGCGGCATGAGCAATCATGTTATTTATAATCTGACCGCGCCGGGGAAAAGGAATTATCAGGTACCCGGTTTTTGTGTTATGGATATGGACAAAGTATTAGTGAAAAAAGACAGACAGAACAGATTTGATTTTAAAGAGCTCAAAGAAGATTATCCGATTGATAAAGAGATTTATCATTATGGGAAGAAAAGATTGGATACGCTGTATCTTAGAAAGCGTATAAAATGTATGTGTGAAAAATGTAAATTTTCTTTTCAATATCCATTTTTCAGTTGTGAAGATGGGAACTTTAATGAGCTGTTGAAGTTAATTATTAAGTATTATGATAATTATTGTGTGCATTTATGGCGTAATACGGTGGAAGGGGCGCTTATTACCATGGAAAATCTGGATTGCTTCATTGATTTTACAAGGGAATGTGAATACCCTTTTGATTTTGCACAGATGTTGTCCGAGTTTCCGTTTTTAATTAAAGAAAGGAATCAGCAGTTAAATTATATGCGGTTGATATTTTGTGGAAAAAGTGATTATCTGCTTTCTAAAAGAAAAATTAAGGAAGAGAATGCAAGTATATATGATGAGTTTTGGGAAAAAATGAACCTGGTAAAAAAGACAAGCGGATGGGTCAGCAAATGGCTGGAGTATTATTTCTTGGAAACTGTGAAAAGAATAGATGGAAATAAGGATGAATATGACTTCCAGTTGTTTCGCAAATGGCTGGAAAAGGAAAATCATAGAGAATGGATCAAAAGGCAGGTAAAGGAGGAGTTTGCAGAACTATATACGCTATTAATCAAATTAGGGATGACAACTGAGAAAAATAGTGATAAACTAGCAGAGAGCAAGCAGTAATTTTGTGTGTAACGTTATACCGCAAACTCATGAGACGATATGGAAATATCGGTAATCCATGGGATATATGTAGCTTTGAGAGTTAAAGTAATTTTATCGATCGATGGATAGATTAGAACGTCCTGCGGACTGAATAATTCCCTGATGGAAATTTCAAGGTGTGCTTGCTCTTTTTTATGACAAATGATGAAAATATATGATTATCAATATTTCCTTAACGTAATAGTGAGAAGCCGGCAGGAGGATATCGAGTCGCTTATAGAGAACAAGAACTCGTTATATGAAGCTTTTGAAATACCTAAGAAGAATGGAATGAGGGACATTCATAAGCCGGTAAAGAATTGGGAGGGTATGAAATTGATACGGGTACAGAAAAACCTGTATCAGAATTTTTTGTGTAAACTTCCGATTGCAACACCGGCTCACGGCTTTGTTAAAGGAAAAAATTATCAGACTTTTTTGGAACCACATCTGGGACATTCTTTTTTTATGAGACTGGATATAGAAAATTTCTTTCCTTCTTTTTCTTCAGAATTGATAGAGGCTGTCTTACATGAGCATATTGAAAATGACACTGCACGTACAGAGGTAATACAATTGTGCACACTGCATGATAAATTACCGCAGGGAATCTGTACGTCACCGATACTTTCCAACGTCCTTTTCCGCAGGGTTGATCAAAGAATCTTAAAATATTGTCAGACGATTGAAGAAGGGCGCAGGCGAAATCATGATTCGGAATTGGAACAGGGAGAACGAATGGTCATTTGTTATACCCGGTATGCCGATGACATACTTTTTAGTTCTAACTGCTTTGATTTCGAAGAAAACCTGAACTTTCTTCGGATGATAAGAAGAATCTTAAAAGAAAACGGGTTTTTGATCAATAAGCAGAAAACTGTCATGGGAAGAGAAAAAGTAGTGCTGAATGGCTATGTTCTGGATAATAAGCTGCATTTATCCAGAAAAAAACTGCAAAATATCCGACGGATTCTCTATTATTTTCGTGACAAGAATACAGAGCAATACAGAATAGACCGCAATCTTTTTCCGTCTCCGCCGGCGCCGGACGGGGAGATTATTTTGCAAAAAATTCTACAGGATTTGAACAACCTTAACTTGCAAAAACATTCTGAAAAAATTGTTTTTAGCTCGATAGCAAAATTGATCCAATACCTTTGCGGCTGTCGTTCCTGGCTGATTGCCGTGTTGCAGACGGGAGATGGCAGAGACGATGTGGATAAGAAGATTTCCCGCTTTTTAGAGCGCATTGAGATGCTGTTGAAGGAATTGGAGAAATATGAGTCAAAAGCGATAGAGGAATAATAACTATGGGTGGCAAACGAATTGAAGATTATTGGTCATATGAAATGAAGTCGCTTTTGGAAAAATACAAACAATTTGAAACGTTGATTCCGGCGTCCAGTGGAAAAGGTGCGGCGCACAGGGGAGAAGATGGACGTTATATTGAAAGTATTCTGAAAGAGACATTAAAGAAATTCCTGCCAGCGGGCACTGAGATTTTAACAGGATTTATTCTGCGTGCAGGAGTGGAAAGCGGTATGTCTGGAAGGGCAAGAAAAAGAGACGAGGATGTGCATTCATCCCAGCTGGATCTAATTATCTATGATGCACAGAATTATCCGGTTTATCAACGATTTGAAGATACAGCCGTAGTTTTGCCGGAAGGGGTGTTGGGAGTAATATCGGTTAAGAAGACTTTGCGCACAGGAGAGATTAACAAAGAACTGAAAGCGTTAAAGCGAACGGCGGAATTATGTTCGCTGAAAGGGAAGAAGGGACCGTTTCTTGCTTTAGTGGGCATGGAAGATGAACTTGGGAAAAAGTATACGACGCGTGCTAACAAAATAGAAAGCAATATTAGTGGTGTATTTTGTGAAAAGCCGATCTGCTATGAGGCATTGCCATGTTTTGTCGGTAATCTGTCGGAATGGACAATACATAAGTGTCATAAGTCACGGGCTGGGTCAGGCGATGAAAAAAGTGCAGAGAAGGCAGAATACCAGATGTATATCCATCGGGATAAAGAGGAGCATCTTGGCCTTCAATTTCTGTTAAAAGGGATTTTAGATGTTTACTACAGTGCGGAGCGGAATCATGGTACGCAACCGGGGTTTTTCAGTTTTCCTAAAGGAAAGCAATATGACTGGAAGTCAAAAGAAATATACTGTAATAAAACTTCGACGCAGAGATGTTAATGATTGCGTCAGATTATATACTTCAATATCAAATTGAAACGCGTGTAGTGACACATGCATTGAATTTATGCAATGACGTAATATTTGTAAAGTGACTGAAAGAGTATGGTTGACGGTGAGAACAGTGGGCACAATATATGTGACGTTTTTCATGAGGTCTGTAAAATCATATGGTAATCATACGTGAAAAGATATGGATATTTAAGCCTGAATGTGGTGTATAATAAAGATAGTAGGTGATGCACAGCCCATAAGTGAGCGAGTTAGCAGGAGGCAGGGACTCTTTGAGTCTCTGCTTTTTATGTCAGATAATACGGCGTTTAAAGTATGCGGTTGTTTGTAAACAAAGGAGTTTTATGAAAGATAATTTAAGAATATATGGAGTGAAATATTCCTACATAAAATATTTGAGCCAATATCAGAAACATTTGTTTCTACATCAAGCTGGGGCATCAGGGTGTAAGTAAATTGGGGTTGTTTTTGAAATCAATAAATTTTCCTATTTTGCGTCGTTGTCTTCGTTTAAACCCCAATATAGGAAGATGCATGAATGAGGTATTGTGGGAACGGAATTTATTGGTTGAAAGTGTTTGCTTGATAGAATATAATAGAATGAGTTTATTGTATGCAGTAAGAGAAATTGGTACATAGATTTGGTATGTAACCAAAATACTAAGAGTCGAGAACCCTATAAAATATAAGAAAAACCAAAGGAGATTAAGATAAAATGAAACTAGGAATCATCGGACTCCCCAACGTGGGCAAGAGCACTCTTTTTAATTCACTTACAAAGGCGGGAGCGGAATCCGCCAATTATCCTTTCTGTACCATCGACCCGAATATCGGCATTGTGACGGTGCCGGACGAGCGGTTAAAGCTTCTGGGCGACATGTACCATTCAAAGAAAGTGACCCCTGCCACCATAGAGTTTGTGGATATCGCAGGGCTTGTGAAGGGCGCTTCCAAGGGAGAAGGGCTGGGCAACCAATTCTTAAGCAACATCCGTGAGGTGGACGCCATTGTTCATGTGGTGCGGTGTTTTGAGGACAGCAATATTGTACATGTGGACGGCTCTATCGACCCGCTCCGGGACATCGAGACGATCAATCTGGAGCTGATTTTCTCTGATATTGAGATTCTGGAACGCAGGATGGCAAAGACGGCAAAAGTTGCCAAGATGGATAAGGCGGCGGCGAAGGAATATGCGCTTTTGGAGCGCGTTAAGGCGCATCTGGAAGAAGGAAAGCTGGCAAGCGCCTTTGAGACGGAGGACGAGGATGAACAGGCCCTTCTCGCCTCTTATAATCTGCTTACCAGTAAGCCTGTGATTTTTGCGGCCAACGTGGCGGAAGGGGATCTTGCGGACGACGGCGCAGGCAACGAGGGCGTACGTAAGGTGAAGGACTTTGCGGCGGGAAACGGCAGCGAGGTGTTTGTAATCTGCGCTCAGATCGAGCAGGAGATTGCGGAGCTGGACGAAGAGGAAACGGCCATGTTTCTTGAGGATCTGGGGCTTGAGGAGTCGGGCCTGCAGAAGCTGATCCGCGCAAGCTATCGGCTGTTGGGACTGATGAGCTTTTTGACGGCGGGAGAGGATGAGACAAGAGCCTGGACCATTAAGGTGGGGACAAAAGCGCCGCAGGCGGCGGGAAAGATACATACCGATTTCGAGCGCGGTTTCATAAAAGCCGAAGTGGTGAATTACAGGGATCTGCTGGAGCAGGGGTCGCTTGCGGCGGCAAGAGAAAAGGGACTTGTCGGTATGGAAGGAAAGGAATATGTGGTGCAGGACGGCGACGTGATCCTGTTTAGGTTTAACGTGTAACAGCATTGAGCAGCTGCGTTGGCGGACAGACAACAGCTGTATAAGTGGAAAGACAGGGAGATTCTGGTATGCAGGATATCATGGGAAACATGGATATAGCCTTCCCCAATCTGGGAATATATTTAAGGGATGTGCCGAAGTCTTTTTCAGTTTTTGGCTTTACGATTGCGCTTTACGGCGTGATTATAGCCATAGGCGTGCTGGGCGGCGTCCTGCTGGCGGCCCATGTGGCGAAGCTGGAGGGGCTGGACGCTGACCTGATCTGGGATTTTGCGATTTACGCCATTATCTTTTCCATTATCGGGGCTAGGATTTATTACGTGGTATTTCGCTGGGACGCCTATAAGGATAATCTGCTTGATGTGTTTAATTTGCGAAACGGCGGACTGGCCATTTACGGTGCGGTGATTGCCGCTTTTCTTACCCTTTGGATCTACTGCCGGAGGAAAAAACAGAGTTTTTTGCAGATTGCGGATATCTGCGTGCCGGGGCTTGTACTCGGTCAGATAATCGGCCGCTGGGGGAATTTCACCAACAGGGAAGTTTTTGGAGAGTACACGGATAATCTGCTTGCGATGCGTCTTCCTGCCCAGATGGTCAGAACAGCGGATATTTCCGAGACTATCGCGGCCCATATGGCGGAGGGAACCAACTACATCCAGGTGCACCCTACCTTCCTTTATGAGAGCCTCTGGAATCTGGCGCTGCTTTGCATTATGCTTGTCTATCGGAAACACAAGAAATTTGAAGGGGAGCAGTGGCTTGTGTATCTGGGCGGTTACGGTCTGGGAAGAGCGTGGATTGAAGGGATACGCACCGACACCCTGTTTATTCCCCATACAACCGTAGCAGTGTCGCAGGTTCTGGCGGCGGCGTTGTTTGTGACGGCACTGGCGGCGGATATTTATGTCCGCTGGCGGATCGGCAAAAATACTACGCCTGCGGCAGAGGGATGATTTTCGGATTTCACATCCGGCGGGAAATGGATAAAACAGGGTAAGACAGCGCAGGAAATAAAAGAATGGGACACATGATCTTTTGGTCATGTGTCTTTTTTATATGCTTTCGGGGAGAGGTTTCTTAAATATCTCTTAGGATTTTCCTTGCATTATTCTCGTGAATGGTATAGAATTGGATTAAAAGTGGTGAAAAGTGGAACAAAGTGGTATAAAGTGGTATATAAATCCTCTTTTCGTGGCAGACCACTTTCTTTCGGAGAAAGCGCAGTGTACAGTGATACATGCGGGCAGGGTGATTGCACATGTTCATGGGAGAATACAATCACACAATCGACGCGAAAGGCAGGCTGATCGTTCCCTCCAGATTCAGGGAGATCCTGGGGGATGCATTTGTGGTAACCAAGGGATTGGACGGCTGTCTGTTTGTGTATGATAACGAAGAGTGGAAGCTCTTTGAAGAGAAATTGAGAGCCCTGCCCATTACCAATAAAGAAGCCAGACAGTTTGTAAGGTTTTTTCTGGCGGGAGCTGCGGAAGTGGAAGTGGATAAGCAGGGAAGAATCCTGATTCCCAATGTTTTGCGGGAATTTGCGGGACTTGCGAAGGATGTGGCGCTCGTTGGCGTCGGCAGCAGGATAGAGATCTGGAGCAGAGAACGTTTCGAGGATACGGCGGCCTTTGACGATATGGACGAGATTGCGGAACACATGGCGGAGCTTGGACTTGGGATCTGACAGCTGTAAAAAACAGGCGGTGTGAAGCGGATAGATAAAGGAATCACAACATGGAGTTTAAACATACCTCGGTTCTTTTTGAAGAAACAATGGAAAATCTGGATATCAGGCCGGAGGGCACTTATCTGGACGGTACATTGGGCGGCGGCGGGCATGCCTGCGGGGTTGTCTCCAGACTACAGGGAAAGGGCCGGCTTATCGGTATTGATCAGGATGAGGAGGCCATTGCAGCGGCGGGAGAGAGACTGAAAGCATACAGAGAACGGGTTACGATGATCCGTGATAATTATGCAAACGCTGTGGAGGCGCTTGCGGGAATCGGCGTTTATGGCGTGGACGGCATCGTGCTGGATTTGGGAGTATCTTCCTATCAGCTGGACAATGAAGAGCGGGGCTTTTCTTATCGGTACGACACTGCTCTTGATATGAGAATGGATCAGAGACAGTCTTTAAGCGCAAAGGACATTGTCAACAGTTATTCGGAGACAGAGCTTACCCGTATTCTGCGGGACTACGGTGAGGAAAAGTTTGCGAAAAACATAGCAAGACATATTGTGGCGGCCAGAAGGGACAAGCCTCTGGAAACCACGGGGGAGTTAAACGAGATTATAAAGGCGGCGATTCCGGCAAAGATGAGGGCGGTGGGAGGACATCCCTCCAAACGAACCTTTCAGGCAGTCAGGATCGAGTGCAACAGGGAACTGGAAGTGCTTAAGAGTTCGCTGGACGGACTGATCGGGCTTTTAAATCCGGGCGGAAGGATCTGCGTGATTACCTTCCATTCGCTGGAAGACCGAATTGTGAAATCCGCTTTTCGGAAAAATGAGAAGCCCTGTACCTGCCCGCCGGATTTTCCGGTGTGCGTGTGCGGACAGGTCTCAAAGGGTACTGTGATAACGAGAAAGCCGATCCTGCCGACAGAGCGGGAAATGGAGGAAAATCCCCGGGCGAAGAGCGCAAAGCTTCGGGTATTTATGAAAAAAAATTGAAGGGGAAACAGGAAAGATGGCAGCAACGCGGCAGAATGCGTATTATGTGCAGGGTAATACGGTAAGAAAAGCCCGGCCGGATCATGAGATTCATCGGAAGCCGAAGAAAAAAGTCAATAACAGTGTGAGAAGAAACAGAGACCGCGCGAAAAATATGAACGCCGGTTACGTCCTGTTTTTGTGGGCGGCTCTTGTGGCAACCGGTATTATTCTGGTATACTATATTGGATTGCAGTCGGATATTACGAACAGTGTGAAAAATATTTCCACGCTGGAGAGACAGCTGAACAGTTTAAAAGTTGCAAACGAGGAAGATTACAGCAGAATTTCAAGCAGTGTGGATCTGGAGGAAATACGCAGGATTGCCATACAGGAGCTTGGCATGCAGTATGCGCAGGAGGGGCAGATTATTTCATTCGCCAGCGAAAACAACGATTATGTGAAGCAGATGGCGGAGATCCCGAAGCAGGATTGAGCAGGTGATTTTTTGGCTGGAAAGAAAAAAGGTTCGATATTAAGATTTACGATCAAAATGCAGAAGAAGCTGGTGGTGTTGTATCTGTTTATTTTAGCCGCCTTTGTGGGGCTTAGCATCCGGCTGTTTTTGATCAACAGAGATAACGGGGAAGAGTACAAAAAGCAGGTATTGTCACATCAGGAATACGACTCTGTGACAATACCTTTTAAACGTGGTGAAATCGTAGATTCCAACGGTACGGTTCTGGCGGTGAGCAACAAAGTCTACAATGTTATTCTGGACACCAGACTGCTGCTTCGCAAGGAGGATTATCTGGAGCCTACCCTGAGCGCGCTGCATAAGTTTTTCGATATTGATCCGGGGCCGGTAAGGGCTTATATTGCCGCTCATCCGGATTCCGCTTATTATGTCATGGCAAAGCGGGTGGAATATGAGAAGAAGAGCGCATTCGAAGAGTTCTGCGCAGACCCGGAGCAGGGGGCAAATATTAAGGGCGTCTGGTTTGAGGACGAGTACAGAAGAGAATACCCCAACGGTTCCCTGGCCTGCGATGTGATCGGGTTTACCACGGGAGATAACGCGGGTACTTATGGACTGGAAGAATATTATAACGATACGTTAAGCGGTGTCAACGGGCGGGAATACGGTTATTTAAATGACGATTCCACGCTGGAGCGCACCACCATAGCGGCCAGGGACGGCAATAACATTCAGGTTTCCCTGGACGCCAACATTCAGACCATTGTGGAAAAATATCTGAAAGCCTTTAACGAGGAGTATAAGGATAATGCCCACCCCGGAAACGGAGCGGAAAATATAGGCTGTGTCATTATGGATCCGAATACGGCCGAAATTCTGGCTATGGCCAGCTATCCGACCTTTGATTTAAACGACGTCAGGAATAGCGACAACTTGATTGGGATGCCGCGCCTTGCCAAAGACGGCAACGAATGGAAGAAGACGGGGGAGTATGTGACAGAGGAAGCCATAAAGACGATGAATGATGAGGTCATGTACCAGCATTTAAACGCCCTTTGGAAAAACTTCTGTATTGTGGATTCCTATGAGCCGGGGTCAGTGGCAAAGCCCTTCACGGTGGCGGCCGCTCTGGAAAGCGGGGCCATTACCGGGAATGAGACCTATCTTTGCGAGGGGAAACTTCATGTGGGCGATCATGATATCAAATGCCACCAGATTTATGGGGACGGCCGCATTTCGGTGCAGGAGGGCGTGGAGCGTTCCTGCAACGTGGTTTTGATGAACGTGGCCTTTGCGCTTGGTAAGAACAAATTTGTGGACTTCCAGCACACCTTTGGCTTTGGCTTGAAAACAAATATTGATCTGGCGGGCGAGGCAAGGACAGATTTGGTCGTCTTTAACAAAAATAACATCGGCACGACCGACCTTGCCACCAATTCCTTCGGACAGAGCTTTAACGCCACGATGATTCAGACCATAGCGGGATTCTGTTCCCTGATTAACGGCGGCAATTACTATGCGCCTCATCTGGCCACAAGAATTACCACGGCGGATGGCGCGACCATTGAGAATATCGAACCAAGGCTGTTGAAGCAGACGATATCCCAGTCCACCAGCGATACCATAAAGGAATACTGTAATACGGTTGTGACGGGAGAATTTGGTACAGGTAAAACGGCCAGACCGGCAGGGTATATGATAGGCGGAAAGACAGGAACTGCGGAGACACTGCCGCGAGGCAACAGAGAGTATGTTGTTTCCTTTATGGGTTACGCACCGGCGGACGATCCGCAGGTTGTCATTTATGTGGTGGTGGACAGGCCCAATGTGGCGTTGCAGGACAATGCAAGATATGCCACCGTAATTGTCAGAAATATTTTAACGGAGGTTCTTCCCTATATGAATATCTTTATGACGGAAGAGCTGAGCGATAAGGAGCGGGAGGAACTGGAGGAACTGCAGATTCAGATTCGGATGCCGCAGGATGCGGAAGGGGAAGGAGAGCTGGATGAGGAAGGAAATCCGATTCCGGCCGGCGAAGGCGAAGAAGGCGATTCCGGAGAGGGCGGCTCTGAGGATGAAAAAGAGGGAGAAGAGGAAGAGCCGGAACCGAATGAAGCGTGGAAGGATTTTCCCGTGGATCCGGCCACCGGTTATCTGGTTGATCCCACAACGGGCGATTATCTGGATCCGCAGCTTGGCACTGTAGTCAGCGGAGGAAGCCTTTTGGAGAACCCGCCGGAGACGGAGCCCGGCGAAGAGACGGAAGGGGAAGGCGAATCCGAGCCAACAGAATAGCGGGAAGTGAGAATAACCTCATAAAAAGGATAATAGATTATATTAATACCTTTTTATGAGGTTTTCCAATATGGATGATAAGATGAACCACAGAACCTATCACAGGAGCAAGACGGTGGCCGTATTTTTCCTGTGCGCGCTGGCGCTTTTTGGGCTTGCGGGACGGCTGGTCTATCTGATGGTGTTCCAATCCGAATATTATACGCTCAAGGCCAGAGAGCTTCATGAAAGAGAGAGAAGCATAAAGGCGGCGAGAGGACGGATTATAGACGCTAACGGTAAAATTCTGGCGGACAATAAAACGGTCTGCACCGTCTCCGTGATTCACAGCCAGATTAAGGACGCTGACAGGGTAACTGCCATTCTTTCAAAGGAACTCGGCCTGTCTGAAGAGTATGTCAGAAAGCGTGTGGAGAAATATTCGTCCATAGAGAAGATAAAGAGCAATGTGGATAAAGAGACGGGGGACGCCATCAGAAGCTACGCCCTTGACGGCGTCAAGGTGGATGAGGATTATAAACGCTACTATCCTTACGGAGAGCTGGCGTCTAAAGCTCTTGGCTTTACCGGAGGGGACAATCAGGGTATTATCGGACTTGAGGTGATTTATGAGGAATATCTCAGGGGAGAAGCGGGAACGATCTTAACGGTGACGGACGCAAAGGGCGTAGAGCAGGACGAAGAAGGCGAAGAGAGGGTGGAGCCTGTAAGCGGCAGGGATCTCTATGTCAGTCTGGACATTAATATTCAAAGCTACGCCACCCAGCTTGCGAAGCAGACCATGGAGACCAAAGAGGCCGATCGGGTCTCCATTCTTGTCATGAATCCGCAGAACGGGGAAATTCTGGCCATGGTGGATGTGCCGGAATTTGACCTGAATAATCCCTACACCCTGCAAAACGGGATGGACGCTTTGGCCTTTTCGGAGAAAAAGCGGCAGGATCTTTTAAACGCCATGTGGAGAAACGGCTGTATCAATGATACCTATGAGCCCGGTTCCACTTTTAAAATTGTAACGGCGGCGGCAGGCCTTGAGTCCGGCGCGGTAAAGACGACGGACACCTTTAACTGTCCCGGATTTATCATGGTGGAGGACAGACGGATACGCTGTCATAAGGCGGGCGGCCACGGCGCGGAGGATTTTGTGCAGGGCACCATGAATTCCTGTAATCCGGTTTTTATCACGGTAGGGATGCGGATTGGCGTGGAGCGGTATTATTCCTATTTCAGGCAGTTTGGCCTTCTTGAAAAAACAGGGATTGACCTGCCGGGGGAGGCCGGCACCATCATGCATAAGATGGAAAACATCGGGCCTGTGGAGCTGGCTACCATTTCCTTTGGCCAGTCCTTTCAGATTACGCCGATTCAGCTTGCCACCACGGCCGCTTCCATTGTAAACGGCGGCAGGCGTATTACGCCCCATTTTGCGGTGAGAGCGGTGTCTGCGGACGGTACCGGCAGCCGGTCTTTCACCTATCCAGAGAGAAAAGGCGTGGTGTCTGCACAGACCTCCGAGACCATGCGCTATATTCTGGAACAGGTAGTGGCGGAGGGAAGCGGCAAAAACGGCGCGGTAGAAGGATACCGGGTAGGCGGTAAGACTGCCACAAGCCAGACGCTGCCCCGCGGGAGCGGCAAGTATATCGCCTCTTTTCTGGGATTTGCACCGGCCGATGACCCGCAGATTCTGGCCCTTGCGATCATCCATAATCCCAAGGGCACTTACTATGGCGGGCAGATTGCCGCGCCGGTTGTCAGGCAGCTCTTTGAGAATATCCTTCCCTATTTGGAAAAAAAGGGATATAATAGTGGGCGAGGCTGAACAGTCAACAGGCATTATTTTGGAGGAAACATGGACAGCGTAATTTTAATTTCTGTAATGATTTCATTTGCGATCAGTGTATTGCTCGGACCGGTGGTCATTCCGTTTTTACGGCGGTTAAAGATCGGGCAGACAGAAAGGACGGAAGGGCCGGAAAGCCATTTAAAGAAAAACGGCACGCCCACCATGGGAGGGATTTTGATTCTGATCAGCGTGGTGATCACGTCCCTTCTCTTTGTGCGGCAGTATCCGCGGATCATTCCCGTACTGTTTCTTACGCTGGGATTCGGGCTTGTGGGATTTCTGGACGATTATATTAAGGTAGTCCTGCGACGGTCCATGGGACTTCGGGCGTGGCAGAAGTTTGCCTTGCAAATTCTGGTGACGAGTGTTTTCACCTTTTATCTGCTGCATTATACGGACGTTTCTCTGGCCATGAAAGTACCCTTTTTAGAGGGAATTTATCTGGATTTTGGCTGGTTTAATATTCCGATTCTGTTTTTTGTGGTGATCGGTACGGTTAACGGCACCAATTTTACGGACGGTCTGGACGGTCTGGCAAGCTCCGTAACCGTGCTTGTGGCGACTTTTTTCACAGTAGTGGCCATCGGAACAAACAGCGGTATTGAGCCGATTACCTGTGCGGTTGTAGGCGCCCTTCTCGGATTTTTGCTGTTTAATGTGCATCCGGCCAGCGTGTTTATGGGGGATACCGGTTCGCTTGCGCTTGGCGGCTTTGTGGCGGCGGCGGCTATTATGATGCAGATGCCGCTTTTTATTGTAATTGTGGGACTGATTTATCTGGTGGAGGTGCTCTCCGTTATGATGCAGGTTACTTATTTTAAGGCAACCGGCGGTAAAAGAATCTTTAAGATGGCGCCGATCCACCATCATTTTGAGCTCTGCGGATGGTCGGAAACACGGGTCGTTGCGGTGTTCTCCATTGTGACGGCGCTGCTTTGTCTGCTGGCGCTGTTTGGGGTAGCGTGAAATTTTGGAGGAGTAAGTCATGAATTTACAGGGAAAGAAAGTGCTGGTCGTGGGTTCCGGAATCAGCGGGATCGGCGCCGTGGAGGCGTTAAATCATGCACAGGCAAAGCCGGTACTGTTTGATGAAAACGAAAAGCTGACGGCGGAGGACATCAGGGCGAAACTGAAAGCCGGCCTTGCGGCGGATATTGTTGTGGGGAATCTGCCGGAGGAGATAAAAAGGGATGTGGAGCTTGTGGTGTTAAGCCCGGGCGTGCCTGTCGATACGGCGTTTGTGGAGGATTTTCGCAAAAGGGGCGTAACGATCTGGGGCGAGATAGAGCTGGCCTATGAGATCGGCAAGGGAACAGTGGTCGGGATTACGGGCACAAACGGAAAGACTACCACTACATCTTTGGTGGGCGCCATTATGGCGGCTCACTGTCAGGATGTGGATGTGGTGGGCAATATCGGAAATCCCTACACGCTTACGGCCATTGACTCTACGGAGGAGACGGTGACGGTGGCGGAGATCAGCAGCTTTCAGCTTGAGACGGTGGAGCGTTTCAAACCGAAGGTTTCCGCAATCCTGAATATTACGCCGGATCACTTAAACCGGCATCACACCATGGAAAAATATGCGGCGGCCAAGGAGGCGGTATGCAGGAATCAGACGAAGGAGGATACCTGCGTACTGAATTTTGAAAACAGCTATACGAGGGCGTTTGGGGAACGGTGTCCCGCGCAGGTGGTGTGGTTTTCTTCGAAGCGGACGCTTGCGGACGGGTATTATCTGGAAGGCGAGGAAATTTATCGTTCTGAGAACGGCGTCAGCGAAAGACTTATGAATATACATGACATGAAGCTGGTGGGCGTCTGCAACGTGGAAAACGTGATGGCGGCCATGGCCATTGCAACGGCCTGCGGCGTACCCATGGGGGAAATTCTGTCGGTGATCAGGGCGTTTTCGCCGGTGGAGCACAGGATTGAGTTTGTGGCCACAAAGGGAGGCGTGGATTACTATAACGATTCCAAGGGGACGAATCCCGATGCGGCCATTCAGGGAATCAAGGCCATGGACCGGCCAACGGTGCTGATCGGGGGCGGCTACGACAAGCAGAGCAGCTACGACGAGTGGATCGAGGCCTTTGACGGCAAGGTAAAATGTCTGGTGTTAATCGGACAGACGAGAGAGAAGATTGCGGACTGTGCGAGAAGGCACGGTTTGGAAAATATTGTACTGGCGGATACTTTTGAGGAAGCGTTTTTTGTCTGCACGGAGCAGGCAAAGCCCGGAGATGCGGTATTGCTGTCGCCGGCCTGCGCAAGCTGGGGGATGTTTCCCAACTATGAGGTCAGGGGAAGGATGTTTAAAGAAATGGTGAATCAGATGGAGGAGAACTGATCAGTGGCACAGAGAAATGTTTCCCGTAGAGGGCAAAAAAAGGGCGAGAGCTTTATGGATTACAGCCTGTTGTTCATTGTGCTGTTTCTCGTGGGATTCGGTATGGTCATGGTGTTTTCTTCAAGCTCTTATGAAGCGAACCTGAAGCTGGGGGATTCCACCAGATATTTAAGACAGCAGCTTTTTGCATCCATTCTGGGACTGGTGGCCATGATGGTGGTGGCGAACATTCCCTATCATTTCTGGGAACGGTTTGCGGTGCCGGCCTATATCGGTTCGGTGGTGTTGATTCTTCTGATTATTCCCTTCGGGTATTCTTCCGGCGGCGCAACGCGCTGGCTGTACATAGGGCCCATCTCCCTGCAGGTGGCGGAGGTGGCAAAGCTTGGCATGATTCTGTTTCTGGCCAGCCTGATCTGTACGCTGGGTAAAGGAATCCGAACCAATAAGGGTTTTTTCTTTGTGTTGCTTTCACCTGCGCCGGTGGCGGCCATGATTTATTTTATTACCAATAATCTGAGCTCCGCAATTATTGTCATGGCCATTGCGGTGCTGATGCTGTTTGTATCCTGCCCGGATTACAAACGGTTCTTTCTGATGGGATTGATTGTGCTGGCCGTGGCGGCGGTAGTGATTTTCTATGTGCTGCAAACGGCGCAGGCCCATGTGGACGATCTGGATTTCCGCGGGGCCCGTATCCTTGCATGGCTCGACCCGGAGGCTTACGCCAGCGACACCGGCTTCCAGACGTTACAGGCGCTTTACGCCATCGGCAGCGGCGGGGTGCTGGGGAAGGGCCTTGGACAGAGCATGCAGAAGAGAGGATTTCTGCCGGAGGCGCAGAACGATATGATTTTTTCCATTATCTGTGAAGAGCTGGGGCTGTTTGGCGGTATTGCCGTGATCGTTATGTTTCTTCTGCTGATCTGGCGGCTGATGATCATTGCCAACAATGCGCCCGATCTTTACGGTGCCCTTCTGGTGGTAGGCGTAATGGGACATATCGCCGTACAGGTGATCCTGAACATTGCCGTTGTTACGAATACCATCCCCAACACGGGTATTTCCCTTCCCTTTATCAGTTACGGAGGCTCGTCAGTCATGTTCCTTTTAATAGAAGTGGGGCTGACCTTGAGCGTGGCCAAAGGCATCCGCCTAAAAGATTTATGAGGACAAGATAATTTTTGTTCGAAAATCCATATAGATAGAATAGGTCATATTTTGAGATTTGAGGTAAATCTATGGACGCTGTTCGTATCTATGGTGGAAAAAGTCTTTCGGGACGGACGAAGATACAGGGCTCTAAAAATGCTTCGCTGCCAATTCTGGCGGCGACGCTTTTGACAGACGGTATTTGCGAGATAGAAAACTGCCCGGATATTGCCGATGTTTATCATATGCTGCGGCTTTTGGAAAGTCTGGGCTGCCAGGTAACGAGAAAGAATGATCTGATCCGTGTGGATACGGGCGGCGTGGCGGAGTGCGATATGCCTGCCGATTCCGTGGGGGTAATGCGCTCTTCCATTATGCTTCTGGGGGCGCTGCTTGCCAGAATGGGCGAGGTTTCCATGGAATACCCGGGCGGCTGCGTAATTGGCAAACGTCCCATAGATCAGCACCTGCGCGCTCTGCGGCGCATGGGAGTGGAGATTATCGAGGAACAGGAGGAGTTTCATGCCCGGGCACAGGCGCTGCACGGCGCGGTGCACGAGCTTCCCTTTGTCAGCGTGGGCGTGACGGAAAACCTGATTCTGGCGGCAGTGCTGGCGGAGGGAGTAACCGTCATCCATCCTGCGGCCAGAGAGCCGGAGATACAGGCGCTTTGCCAGTTCCTGATTAAGGCCGGAGGGCATATAGAGGGGGTGGGTACGGACCGGCTGGTCATTGAGGGTGTAAGAAAGCTTCATCCTGTACGGTTTCGGGTGCCGGCGGACAGGATCGTTGCAGGCACATGGCTTGCCGCCTGCCTTGCGGCGGGAGGACGCGTTTTTCTGGAGGATGCGCCCTGGGGTCAGATGGAGAGCGTGCTTACCTGTGCAGAAAAGCTGGGAGCGAAACTTACGCCGTCGCCGGAAGGGCTGTCAGTGGAGGGCCGGGCATGCAGAAGGCTGGAGGAGAGTCTGGTAACGGAGATTTATCCCGGATTTCCCACGGATTTGCAGTCTCTGTTCATGGCAGCCATGGCGCTGTCGGGCGAGGGCGGCCTGATTGAGGAGACGGTGTTTGAAAACCGATTCCGTATCGTGCCGGAGCTTGTGAAAATGGGCGCTGATGTCTGCGTGGAAGGAAACCGGGCGTATATCCGGGGCGGCAGGCCTCTTCATAACACGATTGTGGAGGCGAAGGAGCTTCGGGGCGGCGCGGCGCTCGTAGTGGCGGCTCTCGCCGCGGAAGGTACGGGTATTGTGACAAACAGACACTTTATAGACCGTGGGTACGAGGATATCACATTGAGCCTGCGGGAGCTTGGCGCGGATGTGGAATTGGCGTAAAAGAAGATGAGGTTTGCGGATGGGAAGTAAAAAAACCGTAAAAAAGAGCAATAAAAGGAATCCGAATCTGCGGCTTGTCAAAAACGGGGAGATCGGATCGGAGAAAAAAAAGAAAGGAACGGGCAAAAAGCGGGAGAACAGGCCGGAAAAGGTCCGCTTCGGCAGATCAAAACGGGTAGGAATTCTGCTCTCCGTCTTTCTTGTCCTTCTCTTTCTTCTTGTGGGCGGCGGTCTTTATATTATAAATAACTACAAGGTGACTACGGTCTATGTGGACGGCAGCATTCATTACACCAACGAGGAAATCATGGATATGGTTATGGAGGGCAGACTGGGAGATAACTCTTTGTATCTGTCCTTAAAATACCGGGACAAGGGAGTGGAGAACATACCTTTTATCGAGATGATGGACGTGTCCATCGAGGCCAGAGATACGATCCGCATTACCGTGTACGAGAAGGCGCTGGCGGGATACGTCAGGTATCTGGGCCGTTATGTGTATTTTGACAAGGACGGGATTGTGGTGGAGACTTCCGAGGAGGAGACGGCAGGCATTCCCCAAGTGACGGGGCTGTCTTTCGACCATGTGATTCTGCACGAGCCCCTGCCGGTGGACAACCCCGATCTGTTTAACGAGATTTTAAACATCACCCAGCAGCTCGCCAAGTATTCGCTTACGGCGGACAGGATCTATTTTGACAGTACCTATCAGGTGACGCTTTCCTTTGGTGACGCGAAGGTGGCGCTGGGAGAAAATGTGGACATTGATGAAAAAATTATGCTGCTCCAGAGCCTTTTGCCGAATTTAATGGGAAAAAGTGGTACCTTGGATATGCGGGAGTACAGCGAGGATACAAAAACCTACAGTTTCGAGCAGGATTAGAGGAATTATGGCCCGTGGAAAATCTGACAAAATTTGATAAAAGCCATAAAAACAAAAAAATGGCTTGCTAAGTTTGGAAAATAATTATATGATAAACTATATGAGTTTATTCGGAGTTTGAGGGAGTAGAAGGAGGAATCACCTTGCTGGAGATTAAGTCGAATGAATCGGAGTCCGCAGCAAAGATCATCGTAGTCGGTGTCGGCGGCGCGGGCAACAACGCTGTAAATAGAATGATAGACGAAGAGATAGACGGTGTGGAATTTATCGGTATTAATACGGATAAACAGGCGTTGCAGCTGTGCAGGGCGTCCAGGCTGTTACAGATCGGCGAGAAGCTGACCAAGGGTCTTGGCGCGGGCGCGAAGCCGGAGATTGGCGAAAAGGCAGCGGAGGAAAGCTCTGAGGAAGTGGCGCAGGCGTTAAAGGGCGCGGATATGGTGTTTGTCACCTGCGGTATGGGCGGCGGCACCGGAACGGGGGCGGCTCCTGTGGTGGCCAAGCTTGCGAAGGATATGGGAATCCTTACGGTCGGCGTAGTGACCAAGCCGTTTCGTTTCGAGGCGAAGACGCGTATGACGAACGCGCTGGCAGGCATTGAGAAGATCAAGGATAATGTAGATACTCTGATTGTGATTCCAAACGATAAGCTTCTTGAGATTGTGGACAGGCGCACGACTATGCCGGAGGCGCTTAAGAAGGCGGATGAAGTGTTGCAGCAGGCTGTGCAGGGCATTACGGACCTGATTAACATGCCGGCCATCATCAATCTGGATTTTGCGGACGTACAGACCGTTATGAAGGACAAGGGTATCGCGCATATTGGTATCGGCACCGGCAAGGGAGACGACAAGGCTTCCGAGGCGGCGAAGATGGCAGTGGAAAGTCCGCTGCTTGAGACTACGATTACCGGCGCGACACATGTGATTATTAACGTTTCGGGTGATATTTCGCTGGCTGACGCCTCCGATGCTTCCGATTATGTGAGGACGCTTACGGGAGACGAGGTTAATATTATTTTCGGCGCCATGTATGATTCCAGCATGACGGATACCTGTAACGTGACTATCATTGCCACGGGCATTGAAGAAAAGGCGGCGAGACAGAGCGGTCTGGGCTTTAAGAGCGGTTACATAACCCCCACTTCCCTGCAGGGGAAGAGCACCGTGGGCGCAGGCCCGGGACTGAGCGCTTTTGCCGCGGCGAATATGGGTTTGAAACAGCCCATCGGCTCGCAGGGCGGACAGGCCAAGACGCAGACGTCGCTTAAGCAGATCGGCATTCAGAAGACCAATGACATCAAGAGCTCCGTGGAAGAGAAGTCTCTTGATATTCCAAGCTTCCTTAGAAAATAAAACAGATAACGACACGGTATGACAAGATACCACAGGAGAATATCCTGTGGTTTTTTGTTGTTATGTGTCTGGAAAAATAAGGGAAATGCTCCCTGATTATGACAGAATATGCATGAGCTGTTTTCTATAATGAAAGAGAAATACGGAGGTGGAATGTGTATTACAAATTATATATTGACAGTGTTTTCATCCAGCAGATGGCGATTAATCTGTATCTGCTGTCTCTGGCCGGACAAATTATGAGGCGTACTGCCACGCGCCGCAGGGTCTGGCTGGGAGCGGCAGCAGGCGCCGGGATGAGCTGCCTGGGCATAATGCTTCCCGTGTTTACGATGGGAAGCAGGCTTTTACTTACCGCAGTGCCTGTCAGTATGTGTATGATGTGTCTCACTTACAGAATGTATGGCGTGGGGAATCTGTTCAGGGCATCTCTTATTATGGCGGCGGCCGGCTTTTTTTTAGGCGGCGTCATGATATGGATTCTGAACCGCTTAAGACCCGTTGTGAAGGGGAGGGGAGGACTGTTCTTAACCCTGGCTGCCGGCATCTTATCCTGGCTGCTTTTGAGGGCTTTGCTTTTTCGCCTTATGAAGAAGCGGGATGAAGGCCTGCGGACGGTATGCTTTTATGTGCCGGCCCTGGGACAGGACATCCGCGTCAGGGCGTTTGTGGATACGGGCAATCATCTGATTGATCCCGTAACCGGCGCGCCGGTAAGCGTGATCAGCAGGAAAACGGCCCGCTGTCTGGCTTCCTGCCTGTCGCAGGAAAAGTATCATGCCGTTCCCTACAGAAGCGTGGGCAGGCCATGTGGGATTCTGCCTGCCTACGAGCTTCCGGAGATGGTGATAGAGGAGGCGGGATATACGCTTAAAAGAGAACACGTCATAGTTGCGGTTTGTGATGCAGGGATATCGGAAAAAAGCGAATATCAGATGATATTACACCCCGGGCTATTAGAAAACTAGGAGGAAAAAAGATGGTTTTAAAAGTGGCAATTCCCGGTAAGATTCAGTTCAAGATGGTACAGAGAAATCCGAAGTTTTTGATGAACGGACAGGGAGACATTCATTACATAGGAGGGGCGGAGGTTCTTCCGCCGCCTCTCGAGAGCGACAGGGAGAATGAGATTATCAGTGATCTCGGAACGGAGTATGAGGACGAAGCAAAGTCAATTCTGATAGAGCATAACTTAAGATTGGTCGTCTATATTGCCAAGAAATTTGACAATACGGGCGTAGGTGTGGAAGATTTGATTTCCATTGGAACGATAGGGCTGATTAAATCCATAAACACCTTTAACCCGGGAAAGAACATTAAGCTGGCTACCTATGCCTCGCGCTGCATTGAGAATGAGATTTTGATGTACCTTAGAAGAAACAACAAGCATCGGATGGAGGTTTCCATTGACGAGCCCCTGAATGTGGACTGGGATGGTAATGAGCTTCTGCTTTCTGATATTCTGGGAACGGATGAGGACGTGATCTACAAGGATCTGGAGAACGAGGTGGAAAGAAAGCTGTTGATTAAGGCAATCGCCAAGCTTTCCGAGAGGGAACAGACGATTATCCGGCTGCGGTTCGGAATCGGAAACGCGGACGGGAAGGAGCTGACCCAGAAGGAGGTTGCGGAGCTGCTGGGTATTTCCCAGTCCTATATTTCGAGACTGGAAAAAAAGATTATGCGGCGCTTGAAGAAGGAGATGAGCCGGGATAGCTAAACCGCAATCCCGGACAATTGAGCGGAGATATGTTTGCTTTTTGCCTTCACAGCGGGTATAATAAAATAACAGGACGGGAGTTGCAGGTTACATAGTTAATTGGGGGACAAATGAAAAAAATAATCTTAATTGTTGATGATGACAGACTTACGCTGGCGACGGCCCAGAAGCTGTTGGATGGAGAATATAAGGTGGTGGCCGTGAATTCCGCGAAGCAGGCTTATAAGTATCTGGAGCGGCATACGCCCGACCTGATTCTTCTTGATATTAATATGCCGGAAATCGGCGGCTTTGAGGTAATGGAGACATTGCAGAAGGATGTGCGTCTTAAAAAGATACCGGTTATCTTTCTGACGGCGGACCGAAGCGCGGAGACGGAGATTGAATGCTTCCGCGTGGGCGCAAATGACTACATTTCCAAGCCCTTTGAGCCGAATATCATGTTGAGCCGCACGAGAAGCACCATAGAACTGGACGGTTACCGTAAGGACCTGCAGCGCAGGCTGGATGAAAAGACGAAGGAGATGGAGCGTATCACCATTCAGGCGATTATGACGGTCGCCAATACGGTGGATGCGAAGGATGATTACACAAAAGGACACTCCATGCGGGTGGCAGCGTACTCCGAGCTTTTGGCACAGCGTCTGGGCTGGTCTGAGGAAGAGATTCAGAACATTTATTATGTGGCCATGCTGCATGATGTGGGTAAGATCGGCGTCCCGGACGCTGTGCTTAACAAGCCGTTCAAGCTGACGGATGTGGAATTTCGCCTGATTAAGGGACATACGCTGATGGGGGCCGAGATTCTGAACGATTTCAAAATGTTTCCCAATGTAAGCGTGGGGGCGAAGTACCATCATGAACGCTATGACGGTAAGGGCTATCCGGAAGGACTGAAAGGTGAATCCATTCCTCTTGTGGCACGCGTGATCGGTCTGGTGGATTCCTATGACGCCATGACCAGCAACCGGGTTTACCGCAAGCGTCTGAATGACGACATTGTCATGCAGGAGCTGGAGAAGGGTAAGGGAAGCCAGTGGGATCCAGACCTTGTGGATATTTTTGTAGAGCTGATCAGAGAAGGCGCGCTGGCAAAGATGTGGATGCCGGAGGAGGATATGGCTACACCCATTTTTGGCAGCGGAAAGATTCTGGGAGAATCCATGACTTCCGAAAATATTCTGGAATCGCCGGTGGATTACCTGACGGGACTTTTGAGCAGGCAGAAGGGCGAGCACGATATTGCTTTAAGCCTGCGGGCGGACGGCGGCAGCCTGATGCTCATTGACATGGATCATTTTCGGAAGATCAATGATGAATACGGCCATCTGATGGGAGACGTTGCCCTGAAAATGACGGCGGATGTGCTGCGGGAGGTTTGCGGTAACAGTCTGGTCTGCCGTACGGGCGGCGACGAGTTTTTATATTATTTGGACGGGGTTACGGACGAAGAGGCAGTGACAAAAAAAGTGCAGGAGCTTCTGGAAGCCTTTGAGAAGAAACGGCAGGAGGTAGAGGTGCTGAAGGATGCGGAGCTTTCGATAGGCATCAGTATTTCCGGCGCGGACGGCAGGGAGTTCGAGGAGCTTTACAGACGGGCGGACAAAGCCCTCTATCTGGTGAAGCAGAATCAGGGACTGCGCTATGGATTTTATCAGAAATCAGGCCTTCTGCGGACGCCGGAACAGTCTCAGGGCGATCTGGATAAGATCATGGATGCCATCAAAAACAGGGAAGTCTATCAGGGTGCGTTCCAGGTGGATTACGATGATTTCAACCATGTTTACGATTTTGTGAAACATATGTCGGAACGGAGCAGGAAAGAGACCCAGCTTCTTTTGTTCACCCTCTTTTCCTCAAACGGCAGCGAGGTTAAGCTGGAGCGCATGGAGGCAGCCATGCAGTGCATGGAGCAGGCAATCTGCAAATCCCTGCGCGGCGTGGACGTGGGCGCAAGATACAGCAGTTCACAGTTCCTCGTGGTATTACTGGGTACGGAGCGGGAGAATGTGCGAGTGGTGACTGACCGTATCGTGCAGAATTATTTTAAGCTTTATGGAGAAAAAGATATTACGCTGACTTACGATATTGCGAAGTTTGCGTGAGGACAGCGCTCAGGCCGTCAGATACATCCGCATGGTCCTGAGCGCATTTTTTTCAAGTCTGGAAACCTGCGCCTGGGAGATGCCGATTTTTTCCGCCACCTCCATTTGGGTTTTTCCCTCGAAGAAGCGCAGGGAGATAATTTCATATTCCCTTTTTGTGAGCTTTTTCATGGCTTCTGTCAGAGAGATGTGTTCCACCCAGATTTCCTCCCCGCTTTTTTTATCGCTGATCTGATCCATCACGTAGAGCGTGTCGCCGCCGTCCGTATAAACGGGCTCATAAAGGCTTAAGGGGCTTTGGATGGCGTCCAGGGCATAGACGATGTCTTCCTTGGGGATACCGATTTCCGTAGCGATTTCGGTGACGGTTGGTTCGCGGGAATTGGTGCGGGTCAGATGCTCCTTGGCGTAAATGGCCTTGTAGGCAGTGTCTTTTAAGGAACGTGACACGCGAATGGAATTGGCGTCGCGAAGATACCTGCGTATTTCTCCTACAATCATAGGTACGGCGTAGGTACTGAACTTCACGTTGAGAGAGCTGTCAAAGTTATCAATTGCCTTAATTAAACCTACGCAGCCGATCTGAAAAAGATCGTCCACGTTTTCGCTGCTGGAGTGAAAGCGTTTGATAACGCTAAGAACCAGACGGAGATTGCCGTTGATATATTCCATTCGGGCATTCTGGTCTCCCTGTTCAATTTTTTTAAACAGTTCCTCCTTCTCCGCGTTTTTTAAAAGCGGCAGCTTGGAAGTGTTTACGCCGCAGATTTCTACTTTTCCCTGTATCATGAAGGTACCAGCCTTTCGTAAGAGTTGTCCCGTTCTTTGAGGGCTTGTAACAAGCATGTGCGATTGACAGGAAATTATTCACAAAATCTTAAGGAAAAAAGACGGGTTAGGATTTTACAAAAGGCAAGTTTTTTGGTACATTATTATAAGATCAGAATCATAAAATAAAGATGATCAGGCAAAATGGAATGACTAAAGAGGATGAGGAGTGATAGGGATGGTATGTAAGAAATGTGGTGCGCAGATTTTGCCGGATGATCAGTTTTGTCCGGAATGCGGCGCTAAGGTCATAAGAAAGAAGCGCTGTCCTGAATGCGGGGAGCTGTACAAAGTCGGTACAAAGTTTTGTCCCCATTGCGGCGCGGAAACAGGCGGGTCAGCGCCGAAGAAAAGGTCTGATTCAGAGTCAGCGCCTAGAAGGAAGACGAGTTCCGGATCAGCGCCGAAGAGAAAGGCTGATCCCGCACCGCCCCCGAAAAAGAAGCCGGTTTACCGTGAGGCCCCCCCGAGACGGAGACGGGACTGGGAAGATGATGATTGGGACGACGACGATGACGATGAGGAGAGCGTGGATGTCCTGACCATTATGACGGTTGCCGTCGGCTGTATTCTTCTGGTGATTGTGGCGGTGCTCGGCTATAATCTGTATCAGCGTTATGTGCCGAAGAACTATGACAAGATTGCGGAGGAACAGCAGGAAAAGGAAGCGGAAGAAGGCGAAGAAGGGGAAGAGAATGAGGACGGCGACACAGAGGGCGGCCAGGCTCTTGAGGAGCAGCCCGATGAGGACGGTGAAGAGATGTCGGAAAGCGCTTCCGGCGGTACGCTTGTTACCATCGCTGATGTGAATATCCGGGATAACCCGAGTACGCAGGGAACCACCGTCATTAAGAAGGCGAAAAAGGGAGACAGCTACGAGTACATAGAGGCCGTGGAGGGCGGCGCATGGTATCAGATTCTGCTTCCCGATGAGGACGATTACGAATACGGTTACGTCTCCGCGGATTATATCGAGATTCCCTGATCCATACAGAAAGAAACAAAAAGGAACCTTTTCCGGGCCGGATCATAAGATAATAAAAAGCCCGGAGGGGTTTCCATGTTATTTTCAGAGTTGAAGAAAAAGGAAGTCATTAACCTGAAAAACTGCGAGCGGCTGGGAAGGGTGACAGACTTCGAGTTTGACGAGTGTACGGGACAGATTTGTAAGCTGATCATTCCGGGAGACAATAAGTGGTGCGGCTTTTTCGGGAGCGAACCGGATTATGTGATCTGCTATAAAGACATCAAAAAGATTGGGCCGGATATTATTGTGGTTGATATTTGCATTTAACATGTCATTTGTTAAATGGTTTCCATAAGATGGTTGACATAATGACTTTTTTCTCCTATAATAAGGGTATTGAGTGTGGAGAAGGAGGATATCCGGGATGAAATGCCCATTTTGTGGTCATGAAAATACGAGAGTCATTGACAGCAGGCCCGCGGAAGATAACAGTTCCATTCGCAGACGGCGCGTCTGTGACGAGTGTGATAAGCGGTTTACCACCTATGAGAAGGTGGAAACCATACCTCTCATTGTTATCAAAAAAGATAATAACAGAGAAACGTATGACAGGTCGAAGATTGAGGCCGGCGTTTTGCGGGCGTGTCATAAGAGACCTATCAGCGCGAATCAGATTAACAGACTGGTGGATGAGGTTGAGACCGAGATCTTTAACCGGGAGGAGAAGGAGATTCCCAGTCAGGTGATCGGTGAGCTTGTGATGAATAAGCTTAAAGATCTGGAGGCGGTGGCCTATGTCAGGTTCGCATCCGTTTACAGGGAATTTAAGGATATCAATACCTTTATGGAAGAGCTGAAAAGTGTGTTGGACAAGTAAGGGAAAAGAAACACCTTGCATCATTGCAGGGTGTTTATCATTTGCGCGAAAGCAATGAGCGGTGCGCAGACAACAGAGCGGCACTGCCTGAGAAAATATGAGGAGCGTAAACATGGCGTGGTTGGAATGCTTTTATCCGGACGTATATCTTGATTCCGCCTATGAGGTGGATTTTGAATCGCTGTACCTGAAAGGGTTCCGGGGCGTTATATTTGATATTGACAATACGCTTGTGCCCCACGGCGCGCCGGCGGATGAAAGAAGTATCGCCCTTTTTGAAAGACTGCGGCGGATCGGTTTTGAGAGCGCGCTTTTGTCAAATAATAAGGAACCACGGGTGAAGTCGTTTAATGACAAGGTGCATTCCCGTTATCTGTACAAGGCCGGGAAGCCTGCCGGAAAGGGATATTTTGCGGCTATGGAGATGATGGGGACAGAGCCTGCCACTACGGTTTTTGTGGGAGACCAGCTTTTTACCGACGTGTGGGGAGCGAAGCGGGCGGGGATACTGACGTATCTGGTTAAGCCAATCCATCCGAAGGAGGAGATCCAGATTGTCCTAAAGAGACGGCTGGAGTGGATTGTGTTGTTTCTTTACAAAAGATTGTTAAAAAATGGAGGAAAAGATGGAAATCAACGGTAAGACAAGAACCTGCGGGCTGATCGGAAACCCGGTGGAGCACACTCTTTCTCCGATTATACATAATACGCTAGCGGAACTGTTCGGGCACAATCTGGTGTATGTGCCTTTTCCCGTAAAGGAAGGAGGGCTTGCAGAGGCTGTGGCCGGCGCTTCGGCGTTACAGTTATTGGGGCTCAATGTGACAGTCCCTTATAAAAGCGATGTGATTCCCTTCCTGCGCAAGGTGGATTCTCTGGCGGCCTCCATCGGTGCGGTCAATACGCTGGTAAGCATTCCGGGCGGGTATAAGGGCTATAATACGGATATGGAAGGGCTGTACCGCGCCATGATGACGGAAGGCATCAGGCTGGCGGACGAGGAGATCATTTTGCTGGGAGCCGGCGGCGCGTCCAGAGCGGTGGCATATCTGTGCGCCGTAAAAGGGGCGAAGCGGGTTTATCTTCTGAATCGGACGGTGGACAGGGCAAAGCAGGTGGCGAAAGAGGTAAACGCTTCTGTGGAGCGGGAGGTCATTGTACCCGTGGCCCTTTCGGATTATGACAGTCTGCCGGAGCAGAAGCTTTTGGCCATACAGGGTACTTCCGTGGGGCTTTCCCCCCATGAGGATCAGGCGGTGATTGAGGACGAAGCGTTTTACAGTCGGGTGCACACGGGCTTTGACCTGATTTATTCGGCCTGGGAGACTCGATTCATGAAGCTGGTAAAGAAAAACGGCGGACAGGCTTACAACGGTCTGAAAATGCTGCTTTATCAGGGCGTGATTGCCTATGAGCTCTGGAACGGCGTGAAGGTGTCCGATCAGGAGGCGCAGATTGTTTACGATAAGCTGAAAGCCCGGTTTGCCGGCCCGTCGGACTGACAAAGGCATGAAAGCAGCCGGGGAAAAACAGAGGGCAAAAGATAAGGAAACGGTGAGAATACATGGGAAACGTAATACTGATCGGGTTTATGGGGAGCGGTAAGACGACGGTGGGTTTGAAACTGTCCTATCGTCTGCGCCGGACAGTTCTGGATACGGACAGGGAGATCGAGAAAGAAGAGAAAAGAACCATATCGGAGATTTTTGCCGCTGACGGCGAACCCTATTTCAGAGACCGGGAGACAGCGTGTCTGAAAAAGCTGACGGGAAGCGCAAATAACCAGATCATATCGGTGGGCGGCGGTTTGCCTCTGCGGGAGGAGAACAGGCGGCTTCTGCATGAGCTGGGCCAGGTTTTCTATTTGCGGGCAAAGGGGGAGACCATCTACGAAAGGGTGAAAAACGATACCACAAGACCGCTTTTGCAGGGGGGAGATCCACTGGCGAAAATACGGACGCTTCTGGAGGAAAGGGATCCGTTTTACATGGCGGCGGCGGATGTTGTGATTACGGTAGACGACAAGAGTTTTGAGCAGATTTTAAACGAGATAGAGGAGCATGTAAAATAAAGAGAAGGGACGCTTCGGCGTAAGGGTGAAAGTATGAAAATACTGGTAATTAACGGGCCTAATTTAAATTTTCTCGGGATACGTGAGAAGAGTGTATACGGCACCCAGGATTATGACTGTCTGCTGCAGATGATTGCAGATAAGGGAAAAGAGACGGGCAGTACCATAGAAGTTTTTCAGAGCAATCACGAGGGCGCCATTATCGACCGTATCCAGGACGCCTATTTTGACGGTACGGAGGGGATCGTGATTAATCCGGGCGCGTTTACCCATTACAGCTATGCGATCAGGGATGCGCTGGCCAGCGTTACCATACCGAAGGTGGAGATACATATTTCCGACATCACGAAACGGGAAGAGTTCAGAAAGGTTTCGGTGACGGCGCCGGTCTGCGACAAACAGATTTATGGACAGGGACTTGCAGGGTATTTGCAGGCAATTGATCATATCTTAAATGTAAAGTGACCATTTGGCCGGTGCGGCGCCATCTTTTTTTGAAAAGAGGTTGAAAAATAGACTTTTTTAGTATAAACTAGAAAAGAATTATATTTGTGAAAGCTTAGGAGGAGATAGAAGAATGGTATCAGCGGGTGATTTCAGAAACGGCATTACCGTCGAGATGGAAGGTAATGTTTATCAGATAATTGAATTTCAGCATGTAAAACCGGGCAAGGGCGCAGCTTTTGTCAGGACGAAGCTGAAAAATATCATCAACGGCGGCGTAGTGGAAAAGAGCTTCCGGCCGACAGAGAAATTCCCTCAGGCACGCATTGACAGAAAGGACATGCAGTATTTATATTCGGACGGTGATCTGTTTAATTTCATGGATACGGAGACCTACGACCAGATCGCTTTAAATGCGGAGGCGGTAGGCGACGCTCTGAAATTTGTGAAAGAGAACGAGATGGTTAAAATCTGTTCCTACAACGGCAACGTGTTTGCAATTGAGCCGCCGCTGTTCGTAGAGCTTGAGATCACGGATACAGAGCCCGGCTTTAAGGGGGATACCGCCACAGGCGCGACCAAGCCCGCCATCGTAGAGACCGGTGCAAAGGTTATGGTGCCTCTGTTTGTGGAAAACGGCGAGAAGATCAAGATTGATACCAGAACAGGAGAGTATCTGTCCAGAGTATAAAGACAGGCATACAGGTCAGAACCCATAAGACAATACAGACAAGATTCTGTATTGTCTTTTCTTATGCCCGGAGAGAATGGGAAAGAGGAGAATATGGGATTTGAGACATTTACAGATACGATTGTGGATTTATTGCAGGAAAGAATGGGAGACGCCTACGAGATTAAAGTAATCCGCGTGACCAAGAACAATGATGTGGAGCTGACCGGGATTGCCCTTACCAGACAGGAGGACAGTATTTTTCCGACGATCTATCTGGAGGGACTCTATGAGGAATTTAAGGAGGGAGCGAGACTCAGTGCCCTTGCGGACAAAATCATTAACTGCCATGAGGAGCAGTCAATGGCGCTGGAACTGGATATGGATTTTTTTCGCGATTTTGACAGGGTGAAGGACAGGATATTCTATAAGCTTGTCAGTTATGAAAAAAACAGGAAATTCCTGAAGGATACGCCCCATATAAACTGGAACGATCTGGCCGTTACTTTTTATTATGCCATGGAGAAAGAGGTGATGGAGGGAGGTTCTATTGCCATCAGAAGGCAGCATATGCTGATGTGGAAACAGAACGCGGAGTCCCTTTACCGGCTGGCGGCGCGAAATACAAAACGGGGTATGCCGGAGCTTTTGGTTTCCATGCGGGAGCTGGTTATGGAGCTGACAGGGGCATGGATACGGGATGAAGATGCGCTGCCCATGTATGTGCTGACGAATCGGGAAAAGCGCTTTGGCGCGGCCGCCATGCTTTATTCGGAGCGGATCAGGGAGCTGGCGGAAAAGTTTGGAAGCGATCTTCTGATTCTGCCAAGCTCCGTGCATGAGGTGCTGCTCATTCCGGATGACCGCTGTCGGGAATATTCCGTCTACAGACAGATGGTGGAGGAGGTCAACAGAACCCAGGTGGCGCCCGAAGAAGTGCTGTCTTACGGGTTGTACCGCTATTGTCGCAGGGGTTCGAAAATTGAGGAAATTATTTCTTAGACGCGATTACTTGACAAGATGGCCCGCTTGGAGTATGATACTAACGATGTAACAAAATTGTAACAAATTTTATGTGAACCTACAATGCTGTTATATCGAAGCGGGCACCCGTAGTCTAATGGATAAAACGTAGGCCTCCGACGCCTTTGATGCAGGTTCGAGTCCTGTCGGGTGCATAGGGTATGGAACTTCCGGAGCAAATCAGCGCTCCGGAGATTCCCTGGCTTTTACCCTGGCCTGCAAATGGAGGAGTTTAATGAATACGTCAAATAATACCGTATTGGAATTTCTTAAGGCGAAATTTGATTCGCTGAAGAAATGGATGGTAAGATATTCGAAAATTGTTCTGCCAATTATTTTAGTTGTCTGTGTCGGCCTTACAATTGTGATAGCGGTTCAGGCGAATAAGAGAAAGGTGGAGCAGGAGAAAGCCGTGGTTGCGCCGGACGAAGGGTCAGAAGAGGACGGAACACTGATTAAAGTGCCGGACGTACCGCTGGAACAGGACGCCGTACCCGAGATTAACGAGTTGTTTCAATCTTACTATACGGCGATGGTGGAAGGCGACACGGATACTATGAGTAATCTGCTGTCTTACCTGAATGCCGAGGAAATCCTGAGAGCCAAGGAAACCAGCAGGTATCTGGAAGCTTTTTCTTCGCTGGAAGTGTATACGAAGCCCGGGCCCAAGGACAAAACATACATTGCCTATGTTTATGTGGATTTGAAGTTTTATGATTATGACAAGCCGATTCCGGGGATGCGCACTTACTATGTATGCACCAATGAGGAAGATAAATTCTATATCAATAATAACGGCATCGAGAGCGATGAAGTGCTTCGTTATATTCGGGAGCTTCATTTGCAGGAAGATGTTATTGACCTGAATAACAAGGTTGCTGCCGATTATAACGATATGGTTGCGGAAGATGGGAAGCTGCCGGATTTCCTCGTGGCTTTGAATGAAGAGATTGAGAAGAATGTAGGCGAGACGCTGGCTCACGCGGAGGAAAATAATAATTCCGGGGAGGAACCCGCACAGGAGGAGGGCGCCGATACGCCTGAGGAAACCGAAGAGACAGAGCCGGAAGTGGTAGTTACCAAGGTTAAGGCCATAGATGTGGTTAATATAAGAACTTCTGACAGCGAGACGGCGGATAAGCTGGGGAAGGCGGCTGTAGGAGACGAGTTCGAGCTCCTTGAGGAAAAAGGCAACGGCTGGAGCAAAATCCGATATAACGACGGCGACGCTTATATCAAGAGCGAATTTTTAGAGCCTTCTGAAACCCAGGCTGCATCCAATGAGGAGCAGGAGGAAGAAGAAGAACCGCAGCAGGCGGCTGCAAGCGCTACAACTAACGGTACGGTGACGGTTAAGGAAACCGTTAAGATTCGTAAGGGAGCGAGCACAAATTCGGATCAGCTTGCCACGGTTTATGCAGGAGATAAGCTTGAGGTAATTATGAAACAGGCCGACGGCTGGACAAAGATCAAGTATGACGGTAACACAGCCTATGTGAAGTCGGATTATGTGGAATAACTGACCCGGAGATTAAAAATTGAAAAACAGGAAATACTGGACAGATGAGAGAATATTGCTCTCATCTGTTTTGTTATGCGCGAACGAGAAATGCGAAGCATTTCGAGTCTGCTTATGCGCATAAGCCCGCGAGGGAGGAAAACCGAAGGTTTTACGAACGGCGCTGCGAAGGAAGGTAGGAGGAGCGCAGGCAATATGCAGAAAGGGGTAAACACGATGAAACATGACGACGAGATGGTTTTAAAGGATATACAGAAAAATACCCAGATGGGAATGACAGCTATTGACACCATACTGGACAAGATTGGAAACGACGAGTTTTCCATTACCTTGTCCAGACAGTCCCTGCACTATGCGGATATTCATAACAGAGCCCTGAACAGGATTTTGCAGCAGGAAGGGGAAGGGTATCGGAGCAGCCAGATCAGTGAAATGATGTTAAAGGGAAGCATTCATGCAAACACCGCCTTTAATATCAGCACGGAGCATCTGGCGGAAATGATGATTCAGGGCAGCAACAGAGGCATTACCAGTATGTGGAAGAGCTTAAAGCATAACGGGCTGGCTGAAAAAGAGACTGTTGAGCTTGCAAAGGAGCTTATGGATTTTGAGGAGAAGAGCATAGAAGCGCTTAAGGAATATCTGTAGTGTTTCGGTGTGGTAAAGAATTTAGGGCTTCTGTTTGTATACATGTATTTTGGTATTATTGTACAATTTGTCTAAAAAATCAAAAGAAATTTTTACACTTTAATCTGCTAAATCGCTCTTGTGGATTTTAATGTCACATACTATAATGAAACGTGGTAATGCATACAAGCAAGAAGGAGGACATAAAGCAATGTCATATGTTGATGAGGTTTATGAGTTAGTGGTAGCGAAAAACCCTGCGCAGCCGGAGTTCCATCAGGCCGTTAAGGAAGTGTTGGAGTCTCTTCGCGTTGTGATCGAAGCGAACGAGGAGGCATACAGAAAGGATGCGCTTTTAGAGAGACTTACCGTTCCCGAAAGAATCGTGCAGTTCCGCGTTCCCTGGGTGGACGATAAGGGGCAGGTGCAGGTGAACAATGGTTTCCGCGTGCAGTTTAACAGCGCGATTGGTCCCTACAAGGGAGGCTTACGTTTCCATCCGTCCGTAAACCTTGGCATCATCAAGTTCCTGGGCTTTGAGCAGATTTTTAAAAACTCTCTGACAGGCCTGCCGATTGGCGGCGGTAAGGGAGGATCCGATTTTGATCCCAAGGGCAAATCCGACAGGGAAGTAATGGCATTCTGCCAGAGCTTTATGACAGAGCTTTGCAAACATATCGGCGCAGATACCGACGTACCGGCAGGCGATATCGGTGTGGGCGGCCGCGAGATCGGTTTTATGTTCGGCCAGTATAAGAGAATCCGTAATCTTTATGAGGGCGTGCTTACCGGTAAGGGTCTTACTTACGGCGGTTCTCTTGCAAGAACCGAAGCTACCGGTTATGGACTGTTATACCTGACAGAGGAGATGTTAAAGTGCAACGGCAAGGATATTGCCGGTAAGACTATTGCAGTTTCCGGCGCGGGCAATGTAGCCATCTATGCGATCCAGAAGGCAATTCAGCTGGGCGGAAAGCCGGTTACCTGTTCCGATTCCACGGGCTGGATTTATGATCCCGACGGTATCGACGTAGCGACCCTGCAGGAGGTTAAGGAAGTAAAGCGCGCACGTCTGACAGAGTATGCGGCTAAGAGACCGAATGCAGAATATCATGAGAAGAAAAACGGCGAGCATGGCGTATGGAGCGTGAAGTGCGATATCGCTCTGCCCTGCGCGACACAGAACGAGCTGGATCTGGAAGATGCGAAGATGCTTGTGGCAAACGGATGCTTTGCAGTGGCGGAGGGCGCAAACATGCCTACCACCATGGAAGCAACAGAGTATTTGCAGAAGAACGGCGTGCTGTTCTGCCCCGGAAAGGCTTCCAACGCAGGCGGCGTGGCTACATCCGCACTGGAGATGAGCCAGAACTCCGAAAGACTTTCCTGGACTTTCGAGGAGGTAGACTCCAAGCTGCAGGGCATTATGGTGAATATCTTCCATAATCTGGACGAGGCGTCTAAAAAGTATGGTAAGGAAGGCGACTATGTTGCCGGCGCGAATATCGCGGGCTTCTTAAAGGTTGCCGAGGCCATGAAGGCGCAGGGGGTTGTGTAATAGAGTAGAGAGAGGCCCGGAGGCGTGATGCTTCCGGGTTTTTTTATTGTCAGAATTTTCTAAAATATAATATAAATTTATGTCAGGTAAATATTTCATCTTTACAACCAAACACATGTTTGCTACCATGATAATATACTCGTCGACAGAGAGGAGGTGAAGGAAGTGGAAGAGAACGCTCAGAGCGGTGTGCTGGTAAACGGGCAGGTGAATATCCCGATTCAGATGGTGTCGCTGACAGACCGGGATGGAAGAATAACGCCGCTGTGGTTCCGACTGGAAACGCAGGATCATCAGGTCAGGATGTATCGGATTGAACAGATTGTATCCCGGGACGAAAAGAAGTATGTGGGGGTACGCGAGAAACAGTTTGTCTGCAAAATCACGCTTGGAAAAAGTACGAAAACGCTTGAAATGCGTTACAGCGTAGAGACCCAGAAGTGGCGGATCTTCCAATTCCTGTAACGGTGGGAAAGTATGTGTTTCATATAGATGTCAACAGCGCCTTTCTTTCCTGGACCGCGGTATACCGTGTGAATGTGCTGGGAGAGAAGGAGGATATCAGACGGATACCGAGTATTGTAGGCGGGGATCAGGAAAAACGCCACGGCATTGTTCTTGCAAAGAGTACCCCGGCTAAGAAATATGGAATCCACACAGGGGAGCCGGTAGCATCAGCTAGGAGGAAATGTCCCGGACTGGTGATAGTGCCGCCGGATTACGGGCTGTATGTCAAGTCATCCAGAGCGTTTATTAAAATATTACAGGAATACAGCGACAACGTGATTCAGTACAGCATTGACGAGGCGTGGGTGGTATTGGAAGGGTTTGAGAAGCTGTATGGCCGCGATCAGATGATGAATCTGGCCTATGAATTGAAGGACAGGATCAGGGAGGAGCTCGGATTTACGGTAAATGTGGGCGTATCCGATAGTTTCCTTCTGTCAAAGATGGCAGGTGATTTTTCCAAGCCGGATAAGGTACATACTCTGTTTTCAGAAGAAATAGAAGAGAAAATGTGGCCGCTTCCCGTATCCGATTTATTTTTGGCGGGGCGGGCGACAGTTGCCAGCCTGCATGAGGTGGGGATACGGACGATTGGGGAACTGGCGCAGGCGGATGAAGGAATGATCCGCTCCCGGCTGAAAAAGCACGGACAGACCATACAGGGCTTTGCAAGAGGCCATGATCTGGAGCCAGGCATGATTTCCCATGAAGCCAATAAAGGCTATGGCAACAGCATGACGGCTCCTGTGGATGTGGTGACAGAGGAATATGCAAGGCATTTACTGCTTTCTCTTTGCGAAACAGTGGGAACAAGGCTCAGAAACGACGGCGTAATGATCGGTGTGGTCAGCGTGCATCTGACAACCTTTGAATTTAAACGGATGAACAGGCAAATGCAGTTGGATTCCCCAACCAATATTACGGAAGAAATATACGAGGCGGCCTGCCTGCTTTTTAACGGACTATGGGATAAGAAAACGCCCCTTCGGCAGTTGGGGGTTCACACCTCCAAGGTGCAGGAGACGGCCGCCCGTCAGTACAGTATTTTTGACAGTGAGAAAACTGATAAACTGGAAAAGCTGGACAAGGCGGTGGATCAGGTTCGCGGGAAATACGGAGAAGATGCCATTTTCCGGGCCAGCTTCCTGAAAGGAAATGTATCCCATATGAGCGGCGGATTGAATAAAGAAAGGCGCAGCGGGGTTACATTAGGAATAGATATGGAAAATGAAAAAGTCAGGGACATATAAAGCGACAGGAAATTCCTGATAAGAGGAGCTGGAAGGGGAAGTATGTGCGGAAGATTTTATATTGACGATGAGACGGCGCGGGAAATAGAAAGGATAGCCGAAAAGATTGATCGGAAAAGAGCAAAAACCGGGGACGTTCATCCGTCAGAACCGGCATTGATTCTGCGGGCGGATTGTGACAGTATGGCGGCGGAAGTATTGAAATGGGGCTATGAGTCAGCAAGGAAAAATACCCTTATTTTTAACGCAAGATCGGAGACGGTGAGGGAGCGTCCCATGTTTCGTCATGATTATGAAACGCGCCGCTGTCTGATCCCGGCATGTAAGTTTTACGAGTGGAAAGATATCGGGGCGAAGAAAAAGGAAAAGTATGAATTTTTTGCGCCGGAAAAAATTTTGTATCTGGCGGGAATATATCATAAAGACCCGGAAGGCGGCCGTTTTACCATTCTTACCCGCGAAGCGGAGGGATGCATGAAAGGGATACACAGCCGTATGCCCCTGATCCTGAGACCGGGGGAGAGGGAAAAATGGCTGTTTTCAGAAGCGGAGGCCTGCAGGCTGCTTGACAGTCAATTTGAGGATTTGCAGAGGAGAAAGAGCGAGGAGGAAGGGTATCGGCAGATGACTATTTTTGGAGAGTAATATAAGGAGTGATTCAAGGCATCAGCAGATTTTGGAGCTTAGAAGAAAATAATTCCATAAGTTAAGGATCAATGGTATTGTATTTTGAAATTATGTGCTATAATTATGTTTTGTAGAGTATTATTTTGGTTGTCCTGGCCGGTTATTCCGGCTGCAGCATGGCACAGGGGAAGCGGATGCCGCTTTTCTAAAGAAAAAGAAGTGAGAGGGGAATAACAAATGAAAGAGAACAGAAAACAGGAAGAATGGCAGGAGACAAGCTGCCTGTCAGGCAGGATGCGCGTAAACATTCCGGGAGACTACGGGAAGCCGTCAGAAGAAGTGATGGCGGAGAAGTTTTCTACAGGCATCAGCCCACAGGAGGTATATAGTAATCCGGAAGGAAACAGAGTCCTCACGTTTCATTTGTGGGACAAGCCGTTACAGGAACAGCAGGAATATCCGAAAATTGAGACAGTACATAAACTTTTCGGCCATATGTACCCGGAAGGCACAAGGGTAAAGCCGGAGGAGATTAAGACAGAGGCGGGAAACATCGAATGGTTTGCCTTTGCCGAGGGAACCAGTATTCACTGTATGTTTACGCTGCCGATAGAGGAAAGCATGTTGTTTGGGAGCTATCATTTTCCGGCGGAGGGGATGGAAACGGATAAAACTTTATTTGTGGAGATATTAAAGAGTATACGGATAAAATAAATATTGGAGACCGGCTTTGGAGGCAGAGACAGACGGATTTTGAATGGGGGATGAAAAATGGCAAACCGTTTATCTGATTTACATGAAGTATCGGCTATACGGATTGATTCAAAAGCCTGGGGAAGCGTCGGCCTGGTCACCGCTACGTCAAATGACAGGCGTTCTGTTCCGTGGATTCTTATTCTGGATGATGCCGGAGAAATTTTATATCATACGACCTTTCCCAATGACATGTATTATTGGGACGTTTTTGTGGATGATCTCGATCAGGACGGATGGCCGGATGTATGGACAGTGCTTTGCCTTCGCGGCGTCAGCCCGGAAAGAGGATATCTTGTCAACATATTTTATCAGACAGACGGCGGAATCAGGGAAAGTGAACGGGAAGAACAGTGGGGCAGGAAATACAACCACCTGTTGAAAGAATACTTTGGGGAATATCAGGTTACACAGTTTTGCCCGACAGAAGGGTATGATGATATAAGCGAGGCGGTAATGACAAAACAGGAAGCGGAAGAAATGCTGGAAAAGCGTTTTGTCATTAAAGACGATCTCTTTGTAGCCTATGATTCCCAGAGAAGGATGGGTACGAGGCAGGACCGGGAACCGCCCGTAAAGGACAATATGATAACAGAGTATCATGATACCGTGGCATGGTATGTCTGGCAGCCGGCTTTGCCGGAGACGCTGATTCATAAAACCTGCCCGGATGAGAAACTACGCAGGGCGGTCGGCGAAGAAAATTATGAAAAAATTAACGGTGTTTTTTACGACGCTTATGCCGGGTGGCAGCAGTTTTATATGCTGGAAGGGGAAGAAAAATTAATCATGCACTCCATGCTGACGGGACAGAATTTTATTCTGGAAAAGACGGCGGATGGTTTCGGCATGGAACAAGCATAAGGAGAAAATGACAGGGCAATCCGCAAACACAGCGGACTGCCCTGAAACTTATATGTGAAAATTTTTCCGGGGATGCTTTGTGGCAAGAATATTCCGTTGCTTTGCCACTGCCACGTGGGTATATATTTCCGTAATATTGATGGAACTGTGTCCAAGCATTTCCTGAATGAAGCGAATATCCACATCTGCCTCCAGCAGGCTTGTGGCAAAGGTGTGACGGAACATATGCGGCGTTATGTGCTGCTCTATGGAAGCCAGAGCGGTATATTTATTAATCATTCTGCGCACTGCCTGATCGGACAGGGGATTGCCGGACTGATTTACAAAAAAGTTGGAACAGGCTGGCCTGCCTGTGAAAAAGTTGTTTTTGTATTCGTTCAGAATACGGATAACGTCTTCGCTGCCGATCTGTATGCGGCGTTCCTTATTCCCTTTTCCGTAAATGAGAATCGTTCCGTCAGATAAATTCACATCCCATGCTTTTAAGGTACAGAGCTCGGATATGCGCATGCCGGTTGCGAATAATAGCTCAGCCACGGCAGCGTCCCGCAGGGCGTTTCGTTTCTGATAGGGTGTTCGGGCATTTTTCCGCTGGCTGTATATGGTGGATAAAAATGCTTCCACAGTATGCAGAGGAATGGTTTTTGGCAGAATGACCGGCTCGCGGAAACGGATCATGATTTTGTTGAAAGGATTTTGGGCAATGATCTCCCGGTATTCCAGATAATGAAAGAAAGCTTTTGCCGACGCGATTTTTCGCTTTACGGTTTTTGGCTTGTATTGGGTATGTAACCGGGCAATATATTGTTCCAAAGCTTTGGAAGTTATTTCGTGGATGCCGGGAGCAGGGATTTGCTCACAAAATTGCCGCAGATCAATCTGATAGGCTTTCAGCGTTTTTTCATCAAGACATTTTTGGGAACTGCAATATTCCAGATAGTTTTCAATGCAAGCTTTTACAGTGTCCATAGTTTGATTCTCCTTTGTGTTTTTATATTATAGTTTAGTTTTAACTATAACATTGAATGAAGCATTTCTGGCCACTATAATGGAGAGTGGCAATAGTACGCACATAATGGTTTTCTGAAATCGGTGAGGGTGATTCATGACAAAAGAAAAAGTGGTTAGGGAACTGGAAACGACAATTATAAAATTGAAAAAAACGGTGGATTTTACGGCGATTATCGGTGTTTTTTATATCCTGTTATATCAGATCAAAGGGCTGCGGACGTTTTGCAGGGAGGTCTGTAAATATCTCATTAACTGGGGCGTAAACATGGAGCTGGTTTCTTTTAAAAATCTGTATTTTTCAGGGGAAGAGTTTTTCCGGCTGGCAATTGTGATTTGGATTGTGTTGTCCGTATTTTTGCTTATTGTGCGGATTATCTGTGATCTCAGACTGAAAAAGAAAACGGGAAATACCAGATTTGAAGAAAGCCTGTTTCGCTATTTGCAGGATACTGCCGTTTCGCGCTGCTTTCTGGTAACGGGGAAATGGGGATCAGGCAAGACTTATGAGGTGAACAGGTTTTTTGACCGATATTATGGGTATTCCAACACAAAGGTTTATCGAATTTCCTGCTTTGGGCTGAGCACCCGTAAAGAGCTGGTGGAAGAAATCAATGGCATCATAGAGCAGGGGGATGAATCCGTCTATGCGCTGCTCATTAAAATGCTGCAGTATTTGCCGGTAATCGGCGATGCGGCCAATAAGTTTTTAAAGAAATCCTATACCTATGCTTCCGCAAAAAAGGGCTCGGTTTTTATATTTGATGATTTTGAGCGAATTACGTCCCGGCCATTAATCGGGGGTTATGAGAAAAAGATCTATCATCAATCGCCCGGCCTGTTGAGCGGATCATCGGGAATGAAGGAGTTTGATCAGATCAAAAGGGAATTTCAGTCGGTGGAATGGGCTTTTTCAAAGGTTGAGGATTTTTACAGTAATAATGCCATGCGGGAGGATTTTGATAAATATATTGCCTTAATCGGTCTGATTAATGAGCTGACAGAGTCCTGCGGTATGAAAGTCATTATTGTCTGCAACTCGGATATGCTGGGAGAAAAATTTGTCCATGATGTATTGCGCAGCAAGTTAAACTGCGTGGAATATAAAAAGGTAATTACCCCCGCGGTGCAGGCGTCTGTTCTGGACCAGATATGGGAGGAGAAAATACTGGAGGATAAGGAAAAGCAGGAGCGTATCGGGAGGTATCTTAAAGCCCTAAGGGATCAGCTGGATGCTGTCGAGTTAAATGTCAGGTTTATGGATATGCGGTTGTTTCGAAGCCTGTTGGAGGCGTTTACGGATACGGCCGCTCGGCTGCCCAAAGAGACGCTTACCATGGATTTTTTAAACGCGCTTTTTAACAGTATCATGATTACGCATTTGTTTTACTACCGAAATGCGGTTGCAGAGCTTGACTGGTTTGTCAACGGGGCCAATCTTTTGTTTTTACTTCGGCTGTTTTCTTTTTCAGAGGCGGTTCCTTCCTTTATTCGGGTAAACGGCAGTACAGAAGAGATAAAGTGGGTGGATGTGAGAATTTCGGGATACTGGATCCTGAATTTGTCCATGCCTGAGGAAGGGGCGGCAATCTGCGAAGAATGGAAGCAGTACCGATATACGCAGCTGGAATCAAAGATAGTGCAAAATCCTCTGCAATTGGAGCCGGAAGAGGATTGCGGCCTGATGCACGTTTTGTACTGTGAAAGGGAAATGGAAGAAAGGGATCTTGAGACAGCTGTAAAGGAATCCCATATCAGAAACGCCTTACGGGAATATGATTTCAGCAGGACAGAAGCGGTGCAGGAGGCGCTGGATATGGTGAACAGGGTTTTTCATAAAAATATATTTAAGGTGCTTTATCAGTCGTTTCAGGACGCCTTGTTTGAAGTCCTTTCAGAGGGAAGGGCAGGCGGAACCGTAGCAGGAGATGGGATTCTTTATAGACAATATAATGAGTTTATAAAGAAAAAAGCGGCGGACGGGGAAGGGATAGAATGAAAAGACGCGGGAAATACCGGGGAATAAGAATAGAGCTTCTCATCATTTTTGTAGCATGCATGCTCAGAATCTGCTGGGAATACAAGCTTACGTCGGATTATCAGAGACAGCAGCAGGCGTTACGCGCCGTTGTGGAGGAGGGAGCGCGGGCGGATGCCGGCAACGGGACAGACGGGATGGAGACGATGGAGGGCGACGCCGCCGTTGAAGAGTCACAAAAGCGGAAAGACGCCGTTGTTGAAGCATCACAAAAGCGGAAAGGTGCCGCCGTTGAAGCATCACAAAAGCGGAAAGACGCCGCCGCTGAAGCGCCACAAAAGCAGGAAGAAACGGCAGAGGACACGGAGGCGGATGTGGAGCGGGAAGTGCCGGTAATTTTGAAAAAATATGAAAAGCTTCATGAGGAGAATGGGGATCTGGTGGGATGGCTTACGATTCCGGGAACGGCAATTGATTATCCGGTCATGCAGAAGGCGGGAAACGAGTATTATCTTCACCATGATTTTTATGGGGAGGAGGACAAACACGGGTGCCTCTTTGTAAAGGATATAGCGGATGTGGACACGCCCGGCGACTGCCTTATCATATACGGGCACAACATGAAGGACGGCACCATGTTCGGCGATCTGGATGAATACAGGAGCGAGGCGTATTACAGGGAACATCCGCGGCTGCGGTTTGATTCCCTTTATGAGGAGCGCGAATATGAGATAATGGCAGTGTTTCTCTCCCGTGTCTATAAGGAGGGAGAAGAGGGATTTCGATATTATGATTTTTATACGGCGGATACGGAGGAGGCGTTTCGGGATTTCTACGGGAATGTAACGGAAAATTCTCTTTACGATACGGGTGTTTTCGCATCTTACGGCGACACCTTCCTGATGCTGTCTACCTGCGCTTATCACGAGGAGGACGGCAGGCTTGTGGTGGTGGCCAGACGGACAGACTGACGGAGCGAAAGCCGGTTATTCCACCTGCAGGATATCCTCAAAGCGAATCTTCGTATTTACGATTTGCAGTATGCGGCTGGTTTCGTCGATGCGGGCGGCCAGACCGGTGATTTTGATGTATTCGCCGTTGTTAAAATAAACCACCGTGGTCATTTTCCCCTTGGTGATCAGGTGCATTCGCCGGTCAAGCTCTTCGGCCATCTCCGGGGAAAGCTCGATTCTGGGGACAAGAACTTTTTCTTTTGCAGCCAGTGCGTCGGGCAGGCCGCGCAGCGCCGCGAATGGCATAAACTGCTTGGCCCGTTCTTCAATGGGCATTTTATTTTTTGGTTTACTCGCCACTTCTGTGACCTCCGATCTGATGATTTCGTTCTCTTGTGGTTGCGCCTTCTTCCAGATTCATTCCTTTTAAAATGGCGTCCTTTCCGAATTTGTTTTTGATACTGATTACGGCTTTCTGTACTTCACGGTTCTTTTCAAGCTCCTGCGCGTCTACAAAAATGTTATATTGATGACACAGCTCCGGTGTCACATGATTACAGGTGATGTTGACACGGTGGATGGACCATTCCGGATTTACGATTTTTTCATAGAGAGCGGCCACTGCGGGAAGAATGATGCGGTCCGAGTTGGTGTCCGTATCCAGATTGGCAGTTCCGTGGGCGGAGGGCGCGTTTAACCGGCCGGAATAGCCGATATGGAGCGTGATGGAGCGTGTAACCAGCTCCTGCGCTACCAGATCGAGGCAGAGCAGATCCGCCATCTCCTTGACGATCAGCAGTCCCTTGTCATAGGGATAGTCGCAGCCAAGAACCTGACCGCTGGTGAGGCAGCTGGTGCGTGGCCTGTAGGTTTTGATATCATGGAGGGTGACAGGCTCCCTGCCCCAGGCGTGATCAATCAGAAGCTCCGCGTCCACGCCGAAAAGATGGTACAGCAGATTTTCATCGGCGTCTGCGATATCGCCCATGGTACGGATGCCGAAGGCGTCAAGACGTCTGGCGGTGCCTGCGCCCACACGCCAGAAATCCGTGAGGGGTTTGTGGTTCCAGAGAGTTTTTCGATAGCTGTCCTCTGTGAGCTCGCCGATAAAATCATCGGCGTGTTTGGCGGTGATGTCCAGCGCGACTTTTGCCAGATAGAGGTTGGAGCCGACACCGCAGGAGGAACGTATGCCGGTCTGCTCATAGATATCCTGCATGATCCGAAAGCCAAGCTCTCTGGCGGACAGCCGGTAAAGCGAAAGATAGTCGGTCACGTCCATGAAAGCCTCGTCGATGGAATAGACATGGATATCTTCTTTGGAGATATATTTCAGGTAAATAGCGTAGATATCCGCGGAAATGTCCACATATTTCTGCATACGGGGCGGCGCTACGATATAATCCACCGATTTCGGAATTTCAAAGATGCGGCAGCGGTTTTTGATGCCAAGCCCTTTCATGGCGGGGGTGATGGCCAGACAGATGGTTTTTTCTGTCCGTGTGGGATCGGCTACGACCAGATTCGTGGTCATGGGGTCAAGTCCTCTGGCGACACACTCAACCGAGGCGTAAAATGATTTCAGGTCAATGCAGAGATAAGTGCGGTTCATGGCGGCCTCCTTTCTGAAATAAGCATACTACAGGAACGTATGTTTGGCAATACGCAGAAAATGGAAATTCTTTCCGAAATCGTAACCATTGTTGTTATAGCGGTGGTGGCGCTTTTCAGGCATGCGCAGAGGACAAATTAAGAAAGATTTTTATGAAGAAAGTGAGGACAAAATCGTAAATTAATGTTAGAATACCCATATACATACGAAGGGGTAGGGAAAAATGAGCGTTATCAGCAGTAAGGACGTTAACGAAATTATCAGAAAAACACTTGGTATTATCAATAATAAAATTATGCACCATGGGGAAATCACGGGCTATATCTTATATAAAATGATGGAGTACGAAAATACCTACATGGAGCAGAATTATACGGAGCAGGAGCTGGTGGACTATACCATGCTCGGCATCCTGCATGATATCGGTTTGTACAAAGAGGATAATGTCAAGAACGTGTCGGACTTTGAAACGAAAAATCTGTGGCCCCACTCGATCTACGGTTTTCTTTTTTTAAAATATCTTTCACCCATCGGCGACAGGGCGGAGATCGTGCTGTATCATCATCTGGATTACAGCCTTTATGGTATGATACAGAGCCGCTATCTGCATGTCATCGAGCTTTTAAATCTGGCGGATAAGATGGATACCGTTCTGCACTTGAAGGATGAAAAGCTGGAGCCGGACTATTTTGCAAAGTATCGGGATATCAAATTTTCCGGCGCGGCTCTTGATCTTTTTCAGAAGGCGGAAAAATGCTACGGTATTACGGAAAATCTGGTGAACGGCAAATACCGGGAGGAGCTGGATGTGCTGTTGGCAAAACGGGCGTTTTCCGAGCAGTATAAGAGGGGCTTTCTGGAGATGCTGGTTTATACCATTGATTTCAGAAGTGAGCATACGGTGATCCATACACTGGCTACGGTAGAATTTGCGGAGAAGCTGGGCAGGCTTGCTAGGGTTTCCGGGAAGGATCTGCGGGATCTGCATTACGGCGCGCTGCTCCACGATCTTGGCAAGATAGCGATTCCCCTGCATATTCTGGAATCAACGGGGCGGCTCAGTGACGACGAGATGAAGGTCATGAAGGCCCATGTGCGGATCACGGAAATGATTCTGGAAGGGGTTGTGGACGACGCTGTTTTGCAAATTGCGGTGCGGCATCATGAGAAGCTGGACGGGACGGGCTATCACAAAGGGCTTTCGGCAGCGGATCTGAGTCTGCCCCAGCAGATCATTGCGGTGGCGGATATTCTGAGCGCCCTTTACGGAAAGCGAAGCTATAAGGAGGCTTTCAGCAAGGAAAAGATACTGGATATCATGAATTCCGATGCGGACAAGGGAAAGATCAACCGCAATGTAGTGACAACTCTGGAAAAGAATTATGACAGTATCATTGCGGAGTTCGAGAAGGAAAAGGAGAACACCATCGGACTCTATCTGAAAATTAAGGAACAGTATGCGATCATGATTGAACGGTTTAAGCAATTTGACTAGCTTGCAGAGAAAGGAAGGACATGAATATGGAACAGGCAAAGGTATATTTTACCTCATTTAAGGCGACAGAGCATGAAAACTTATTACAGAAGCTGCATCGTCTGATGAAGACGGCGGGGTTTGAGAACATTGACTTTCAGGATAAGTATACGGCTATCAAAATTCACTTCGGTGAGTACGGGAATCTGGCCTTTCTTCGGCCCAATTATGCAAGAGTGGTGGCGGATTATGTGAAGGAGCTGGGTGGCAGGCCTTATCTGACGGATTGCAATACTCTTTACGTGGGAAGCCGCAAGAATGCTCTGGATCATTTGGAGACGGCTTATGTGAATGGATTTTCACCCTATCAGACAGGGTGCCATGTGATTATCGGGGACGGCCTGAAAGGGACGGATGAAACGCTGGTGCCCATTGACGGCGAGTATGTGAAGGAGGCAAAGATCGGCCATGCGATTATGGATGCGGATGTGTTTATTTCCCTAACCCATTTTAAGGGACATGAGATGGCGGGCTTTGGCGGCGCCCTGAAAAATATCGGCATGGGCTGCGGCTCCAGGGCCGGTAAGATGGAACAGCACTGCGACGGAAAGCCGGAGGTGGATCAGTCTCTCTGCGTGGGCTGCGGCGCCTGCGACAGAATCTGTGCCCACGGCGCGCCGGTCATTGAGAACGGTAAGGCGCAGATTGACCATGAGAAATGCGTGGGCTGCGGACGTTGTCTTGCGGTGTGCCCGAGGGATGCGATTTCTGCCAGCTTTGAGGATTCCATCGCCATGCTTAACTATAAAATGGCGGAATATGCGTGGGCTGTCTGCAAAGACAAACCCTGCTTCCATGTGTCCCTGATCTGCGACGTGTCGCCTAACTGTGACTGTCACGCGGAGAACGATATTCCCATCATTCCTAATGTGGGTATGCTGGCTTCCTTCGATCCGGTGGCGCTGGATCAGGCATGCGCCGATCTTTGCAATAAGATGACGCCTGTGGAGGAGAGTGTGCTTGGTGAGAATCTGCACAGGCACGGAAACGAATCGGGACACGACCACTTTTACATGACGCATCCCGACACGGAATGGAAGTCCTGTATCGCCCATGCGGTAAAGCTGGGGCTTGGGACAGACCAGTATGAACTTGTGACGATTTAATTTAAGCGTGAACGATATTGGTATATTCGGATATCTCCCGGCTTATCGTGCAAAGATCATTGACGGATAAGCCGTGGATATCCGTATTCCCGGTGATACGGGCAAAAGTCTTTAACTCCTCTGCGGAGCATCTCAGATAGTTTTCCACCCGCTTTGCGGCGGTGTCGATCTTTAATCTTTCCCGAAGCTTTTCATCCTGTGTAGCCACGCCTACGGGGCACATACCGCTGCCGCAGATTCGGTACTGCTGGCAGGCGGCCGCTACCATGGCAGCCGAGGCAACGGCAACGGCGTCCGCACCCATGGCGATTGCCTTTGCAAAATCGGAGGACACCCGAAGGCCGCCTGTGATGACAAGGTCAATGTCCGCGCCGACAGAATCCAGATATTTTCTTGCACGGTAGAGGGCATAGATGGTGGGTACGCTTGTGGAATCCCGGATGATGGAAGGAGACGCGCCTGTTGCGCCGCCCCGGCCGTCTATGGTAATAAAATCAGGTTCTGCATGGACGCAAAATTCCAGATCTTTTTCAATACGTCCTGCGGCGATTTTAATGCCGATGGGCCTGCCGTCGCTTAACATACGCAGATCGGCTACCACGCCTTTTAAATCCTCTGCACTGTTGATCAGGGGAAATTTTGATGGGCTGATCACATCCTCGCCAAGCGGTTTGTTGCGGATTCTGGCTATTTCAGGCGTAACCTTACTGCCCGGCAGATGGCCGCCCATGCCGGGCTTCGTTCCCTGCCCGATTTTAATCTCAATGGCGTCGGAGGTTTTCAGATTTTCTTCCGTAACGCTGTACAGATTGGGTACATACTCAAATATATACTTACAGGCGGCAGCTTTTTCCTCCGGAAGAACGCCGCCTTCCCCGCTGCACATGGCCGTTCCCACGGCGGCGCTGCCTTTGGCCATGGCGATTTTCGTTTCTTTGGAAAGCGCGCCGAAGGACATATGGGAAATATATACCGGCATGGAAAGCGTCATGGGCTTTTTGGCGTGCCTGCCGATTACGGTCTTTAAGGATACGTCGGCGTGCTCGTCCAGAGGCATGGGATTTAACTGGGCGCCCAGAATGAGCACATCGTCCCAGTTCGGCATGGACATCCGGGTTCCCATTGCGGCGATGGCTGATTTGCCGGAGACAGCCATTTCATGAATTTCATTCATATAGCGGTAATCGCTGTCCGTCTTTCGGGTTTCTTTCGGATAGTCCAAATCTGATCCGCCGGTGCTCTCAGAAGAGCAAGAACCTTCCTGCATGGCGCAGGCGGTGGCCTTTTCGGTTTCCAACGGTTTGAATTTTTCCGGCGGCTGTTTGCAGACGGGACATTCTGTCAGCTCCAGAAAGGGCTTCCCCTCTTTTTCCTCGTCATACTCATATCCACAGACACTGCATTTGTATACCATCATATCTACCTCCTTTTAATGCTCCCTTTTCTTAAAATTATAACAGATAAAGGAGGCGGCCGCCAGTATTAACAGAATAAAAACGGTAAGCGGATTCCATAGGTCAAAAGAGGTTTTGCTGTCCGCGTTTGCATATGACGGCGATAATCCACAAAAAGAGAACGGATATCACGGCCATTGCCGCTCCCACGGAGAAGACGCGCTTTACTCCGGACGGTGTCAATTTCCATTCATGACATAAAAGAGGCTGTTGGTGACAAAAAAGCTTTAGAAAAAACAGCTGCCTACCGAAATAAATAATAACACAAAACAGGATAATCCGGGACAGAGAGAACAGATTTCACAGACGGAAAGGCGGTTATCATTTATGAATATATCATGGGATCAGACCAGCAGCATTTTACGAAGAATGAATTCGGGCGGAATGTTAAAGAGCACGCAGGACAGACTGGAGAGGCAGGAAGAGACACAGCGGCAGGTGGAATTTTTTGAAAAGCAGAAGGAAAATCTGAAAAACGTTGCCTGTGGAAGTGTAGAGGAGATTGCCGAAAAGCTGAAATCTTTTCATTCTTATGAGGATCAGATTGCGGCGGTGAAGGCCGCCTATAATCAGGAGCAGATGTTCCATATTCTGGACGAATCCACGGAACGGGGAGAGAAGATTGCGGAAGCGGTCGAAAAGATGGAGCCCAAGACCCCGGAGGAGAGACTGGAAGAGATGGCCGAGGAAGCGCTGGGCGTCGAGGACGGCGGCGAACTCGAGGAGGCTATGGAAGAGCTCGAGGAAGTTGTAGAGGAACTGACGGAGGAGACTGTCGAGAAACTGGAAGAGGCGCTGCCTGAGGATGCAGAGCTGTCAGGGAATGCGGATTTGTCTGTGGATGAGGCCGCAAAGGCGGCTGCAGCGGCAGAAGCCGCAGGGAAGGAAGCAACGGCCGCTGAGGAGTTTCCCGAGGGATATATACCCTTCGATATAAGATTGTAGATTGCGCACTACAGGTTCACAACCGCCGTAGCGATCTTCTCCCGAAACCGTACGTCATGCTCTACAAAGAGAAGCGTGGGACGGTATTCCATAATCAGCTTTTCAATCTGCATCCGGGAAAATACGTCGATATAGTTGAGCGGTTCATCCCAGATATAGAGATGGGCAGGCGTGAGCAGACTTGCCGCAATCAGCGTTTTTTTCTTCTGGCCCTCCGAATAATCTTCCATGTTTTTGCAAAACTGTGCCCGTTCGAAATCCAATTGTCTTAGAATGGAGCAAAGCAGCGTGTAATCCAGATTTCGTTCGGTACAGAAGGCGGAAAGGGAGCCTTTTAACCAGGAGGTATCCTGACTGATACAGGAAACGATCAACCCGGAAGCGGTCTGGCAGACGCCGGTTTCCAGAAGGAGAAGCGTATCTTTGCAGGCGCCTGCTTTTTGGAGTATCGCTTTAATCAATGTGGATTTCCCGCATCCGTTTTTTCCGTGCAGGGCAATTCGGTCTCCTCGATGAACGCTGCATGTCAAGCCGGTAAACACAGGATGGGCCGAGCCTGTATACTGGACGGTATAATCCCTGATCATGACAAGGATATCCCTGTGGTGGGAGAGGGGTGTAAGCTTTAGGTCTGCGGGTTTTTCCAGATCCTGCAAAAGGCCTTCCTTCTCTGCGATTTCCCGGTCGATTCTCTTTGCCATCTGCGTGACGCGGCTTTGCATTTTTTTAGTCTTTGCGCCGATGTAGGCTCTTGTGGCAATACTGCGGTCATGCTCTTTTACGGGGTTAAAGCCAATTTTTGTGCTTTCATTTTTGTCGGCCCAGTCAGCGGTGCGTTTTGCCGCCTTTTTCAGCCTCTGTATTTCTTTCAGATGTTTTTCGTTCTCTGCCAGATCAAACTGATCTTTTTTTCGTTTATTTTCCCACCAGCTTGAAAAATTGCCGCTTTGCACTTCGATGGTCTGCCTGTTCAGCACCAGCACATGATTGACGCAGGCGTCTAACAGATCTCTGTCGTGAGAAACCAGAATAAATCCCTTTTTGGAAGAAAGATAGGATTTAACGGTTTCTCTGGCCTCAAAGTCCAGATGGTTTGTGGGTTCGTCAACAAGCAGAAAATCATTCTCTCCGGAAAACAGAAGAGCCAGTAAAAGTCTGGTCTGTTCTCCGAAGCTTAGGGTTTCAAAAGGGCGGTAAAGCAGTTCGGCGCTTTCGCCCAGCTGGGAAAGCTCGCAGATTACCCGCCATTCCTCGCAGTTTCCCTTCAGTTCGCCGATAAAGGCGGCGGCAGGGAGCTGCTTTTGCGTTTCCGTGACAGGATAGGGAAAATAGTCAAAGGCGGTGTCGGCGGCAATAGAGCCCTGATAGGAATATTTTCCCAGCAGCAGATTCAGGAAAGTGGTTTTCCCTTTGCCGTTTCGCCCGATGAATCCAAGTTTCCAGTCGGTATCAATGGAAAAAGACACGTTCTCAAAGACGGCGTCAAAGCTACCCTCGTAGGAGAAGGTCAGATCGGTTACATTTATGCGTGACATATACATGCCTCCCTTCTGTGGTTCGCCAAACAGCTCTGTTACATGCTCTAACCTCAAAGGGGCGGTATCGCCGCAGATACGGGACGGCAGAATTTTGCACACAAAAAGAGAGGTTATGAGAACATAATCCACTTTTGGCGACATGAAAACAGTATGGAAATCATTTTCCATACGCTGAAAACCTTCATGCAATCAAAAGCAGATTATCTCTTCATCTTTTCACCTCTCTTTGCAAGATAGCATTATTTTAGCACTGACCGCTTTTTTTGTCAAACGCTAAATTGGCAGTCGTTTGATTTTGATTGATTTGTCTTTTCTATTAAGCCCAAAGTTCCAGACAAGGGGGATCGGAAATGAAGCTTTGTCCTGCTCTTTGCGATTACCGGCATCAGGAATGGGAAGGCGGAAGAATCGTTTTTTGTCGCAGGACGGGCTTGCGTTTCAAACCAGGGAATAGTATAGTATATAGTAATTAGAAGATGCGAAAATGCGTGAGGAGAGACGGTATGATTTTGAATTTTAATGAGATCGAGGAACAGGTAATTCCCAACTTTAAAGGCGGAGAGAAGCAGTTTCGGACCCGTATGTATACGGATGCGTCCTGTAAAATCATGCGGGGATCGCTGGAGCCGGGGGCAGCCATCGGCGTACATACGCATGAGACGAACAGCGAGATTATTTTTATGGTAAAGGGGACGGGCATGGTGCTTTATGACGACGGCATGGAAGTGCTGCCTGCGGGAAGCTGTCATTACTGCCCGAAGGGCCACAGCCACAGCCTGCGCAACGAGAGCGATGAGACAATTACTTTTTATGCGGTCGTGCCGGAACAATAGAAATAGAAGGAAATACGGCGGATGAAAACCATGACAGAGAAAAAATTTGAGGTGGATCTGCTTCGCGGGCCGATTTTAAAGGCTATGCTTGTCTTTGCGGTTCCGCTTTTCTTTTCCGGGGTGTTTCAGCAGCTTTATAATACCATGGATACCGTGATTATCGGCCATACGCTGGGAGGCGCCCTTATCCTTCGTCCTTTTCTGGAGCAGCTACATACGCCTGTACAAATTATGGAACAGGCTTATGCCTACATTTCCACCATTACCGTGTTTATTGGCGTCATGTTTGCCTATAATCTGTGCGCAGGCCTTTTGCGCGCTATCGGAAACAGCGTGATGCCGCTTGTTTTTTTGATACTATCTTCCCTGCTAAATATCGTGCTGGATTTTTTCTTTATCACGAAGCTTTCCATGGGCGTGCAGGGCGCGGCGGTGGCCACGGTGATTGCTCAGGGTGTATCTGTGCTTGCCTGTCTGGTTTATATTGGAAAAAAGGCGGACATACTGATTCCCAAAAAGACGCATTTTATATGGGACAGGGAGCTGTATCAGGAGATGCTGGCACAGGGCTTTTCCATGGCGGTTATGAGCAGTATTGTCCATGCCGGATCGGCGGTTTTACAGTCTGGCATTAACAGTCTGGGCTATCTGGTGATTGCCGGGCATGTGGCGGCCAGAAAGCTCTTTATGTTTTTGATGATGCCTTATATGGCGGTCAGCCAGACTGTCAGTACCTTTGTGGCGCAAAACTACGGCGCGGGGCAGATGGGGCGTATCCGCAGGGCGGTCAGGTATTCCTATCTGTGCGGGGCCGTACTGACGGCGCTGATCTCGCTTGTTACGATTCCCCTTGCGCCGGTGATGGTGCGGCTGCTGTCCGGGTCTTCGGAGGCTGTGGTGATAGAAAACGGCGCGCTGTATTTGCAGGTGGTTGCGCCATGTCTGATGATTCTGGCGCTGCTAAATCCCACCCGGTTTGCCCTGCAGAGCATCGGCAACAAGATCCTGCCCGTTACTTCCAGCGTAATAGAACTGATCGGGAAATATCTGTTTGTGGCTTTTCTGATACCGAATTTTCAATATATGGCGGTAATCTTCTGCGAGCCGGTGATCTGGGCTTTTATGGATCTGGAACTTTTGTGGGCGTTTTGGGCAAATCCGAAGGTGCGTGCGGGAAAGAGTGAAGAGTGATATGGAGAAAGAGAAAACTGTTACACAGAGACTGGAGGCGCTTAGGGGGGAGATGCGCCGCCGTAATATTGCGGCTTATATCGTTCCTACGGAGGACTTTCACAGCTCCGAGTATGTGGGAGAGTATTTCAAGGCAAGGGAATATCTTTCTGGCTTTACGGGATCTGCGGGCACGCTTCTGGTGGAAGGGGACGGGGCGGCCCTGTGGACGGACGGCCGATATTTTCTACAGGCCAGGGAGCAGCTTAAGGGCAGCGGCATTACCCTGATGAAAAGCGGGCAGCCGGATGTGCCGACATTGCCGGATTATCTGGCAGAAAAGCTTGGCGAGGGAGATGTGATCGGTTTCGACGGACGCTGCGTGACAGGCGCCTTTGTGAAACGGTTACAGGAAAAAACGAGGCACAAGCAGATTACCTTTTACGGTGGGGAAGATCTGGCGGGGCTGGTGTGGCCGGAAAGGCCGTCCCTTCCGGCACGGCCGGTTTGGGAGCTTTCCGTCGAATACGCAGGACTTACCAGAGAGGAAAAGCTTGCGAAAGTGCGGGAACAACTGGAGAAAAAGGGGGCGGACGCCTTTTTGACGACGGCTCTTGACGAAATTGCATGGCTTCTCAATCTGCGGGGAGACGACGTGAAGAATACCCCGGTTTTTCTTTCCTATTTGCTGCTCTCCCAAAACAGCGCGGCGCTGTGCGCGCAGGGAAGCGCTGTTTCAGAGGACATTCGGTTAAAGCTGGAACAGGCCGGAGTAATCCTGTATCCCTATGAGGATATAGAGGAGCGGCTTGCCTTACTGCCTGCGAAAACCAGACTACTTGCGGACCACAGGAGAGTCAGTTACAGGCTGTTACAGGCTATTCCCGAGGGCGTGGAGCGGTTAAGCGAAGAAAGTCCGATTGAAAGATTAAAGGCGGTTAAAACGCCGCAGGAGAGGGCAGGAATCCAGTCGGCTCATGTGAAGGACGGAGTGGCGGTAACAAGGTTTATGCACTGGCTGAAAACCCATGTGGGAAAAGAAACGATTACGGAAATGAGCGCGGCCCAAAAGTTGGAGGAGTTTCGGGCGGAAATGGAAGGATATCTGGGGCCAAGCTTTGATCCGATTGTGGCGTATGGCCCCCACGGGGCTGTTGTGCACTATGAGGCCACGCCGGAGACGGATGCGGTTATGCGAGCCGAGGGGCTTTGTCTGGCGGACACGGGCGGCCATTACAAAGAAGGCACCACGGACGTTACCAGAACCATTGCCCTTGGCAGGGTCACGGAGGAGGAGAAAAGGGCTTATACACTGGTGTTAAAAGGGCATCTGCGGCTGGGAGCCGCGAGATTCCCGGAAGGCGTCTGCGGACAGAATCTGGATGTGCTGGCCAGAGAGCCCCTTTGGCAGGAGGGATTGGATTACAACCACGGTACGGGTCATGGCGTTGGCTGTCTGTTAAGCGTTCATGAGGGACCCCAGAGCTTCCGCTGGCGGATTACAAAGGACGCTTCCTGCGCGCCTCTGGAGGAGGGAATGATTCTTTCCAATGAACCGGGATTCTATCTGGACGGGCAGTTCGGCGTCCGGCATGAAAATCTGGAGCTTGTCAGAAAGGGAGAACAGACGGCGTGGGGTCAGTTTCTGTATCTGGAACCGCTTACCATGGCGCCCTTTGATCGGGATGCCATCGAAACTGCCCTGCTTACGGAGGAGGAGCGGAAATGGCTGAACGATTATCACCGGGAAGTTTATCGGACGCTGGCTCCTCATTTGGCGCAGGAAGAGCAAAACTGGCTGCGGGAGGCCACGGCGGCGGAAAAAGTATGATATGAGGGAGGAACATATGCAGGAGGAACAGGCGATTCGGGAAGAAATCTGCGAGATCGGCAGACGGATGTACGGGCGGCGCATGGTGGCGGCCAACGACGGAAATATTTCCGTGAGACTTTCGGACGGTACGATTGTATGTACGCCAACAGGGGTTTCCAAAGGCTTTATGAAGCCGGAGCAGCTTTGCAAAACCGATATTTCAGGCAACGTGCTGGAGGCGGCAGCCGGCTTTGGGCCGTCTTCCGAAGTGAAGATGCACCTTCGGGTATATCAGAAACGCCCCGATATCTTTGCGGTGGTGCATGCCCATCCGATTTTTGCCACCAGCTTTGCGGTGATGGGCAGGGCATTGGAAATACCCATTATGCCGGAGGTGATCGTGAATTTTGGGAAAGTGCCGCTGGCGGCCTACGGCACGCCTTCCACGGCGGAGATTCCGGACGCTGTCGAACCGTTCTTAAAAGACTATCAAGCGATTCTTCTGGAACACCACGGCGCCCTCACCTGGGCGGGGGATTTGCTTTCGGCTTATATGAAAATGGAATCTGTAGAGTTCTATGCGGAGCTTCTGTACCGAACGACGCAGCTTGGCGGGCCAAGAGAGCTTACTAGAGAACAGCTTGAAAGACTGTACCAGGTGATTGGAATGTGAAAGCGGTAATGAAAATAGCCCTGAGATCATAATGAAAAGGACACTGAAAAAGACAGTGGGAAAGCGGTTATGCACGTCTCACTGTCTTTCGTATGTTTGTGTTATATTTATAGCCGCGAAGCGATATTCGTCAGGCTGATTTCGAAGAAATCAACTTTATTTCACAGTCACGGAGGTAATATGCGGATTTACCCCTTCGTACCAGTACAGGTATCCTTCCATATCAACCGTATCGCCCACTTTCAGGTTCTCTACAGCCTTGTAAACGTCGGTACTGCTGTCACACAGATAGGACTCCACGCAGAAGGTATAGGTCTGTCCGTCCTTGGATACGTTGAAGTACAAATCACTGTTGGAGTCAGCGGAACCGGAGTTGTCGTCATTGTAAACAAAAGCACAGTCGTAGGACTGGCCGTCCTTTTCATAGGTCTCTACGGTCATGCCTTTGAAGGACACAAACTGGTTCTGATGCTTGATCAGTTCTTCTTCCTTGCCAAGCAGATCGGTTACATCCGTGGCGGAGGCAGTAAAGCTGCCGTCTTCAATCTCGATGGTTGCGCCCTCCGCAACTTCCACCTCACCGGCCCACTCGGTCTTGTAGCCGGTTACTTTGATCTTGGTGCCGGGAGTCAGTTTCGCATAGTCGGTCTCAGAGCAGACTGCGTTGTAAATAAAGTACGCGCCGTCCTGATCCTGGGTGTAGAGAGTCGCTTTGTCCTCCCACCAGGACTGCTTTGCCTGTACATAGGTCTCGATCACAACTTCGCTGTCAAGAGCGGCATCCATGTACTCTGCGTAGGTCATAACGCCCTCTGACTTCTCATCAGCGCCGGCGTTTCCGCCCTTACCGCAGGCAGCGAGAGACAGCGTAAGAGCCAGTGCCATGGTTAATACGAGTTTCTTTTTCATAAAAATCCTCCTCATTGTTACATCGTATGTGTGTTTACGTCTACGCGACGATTATACCACACCGAACGGATAAATCAATGCTTTTTTCTCTTTTTGACAAAATCCTGCAAAACATAAAGCAGGATCAGACACCATGACAGGGCTAACGCAGAAAGGAGAAGGACGGCGGCGGCAGGCAGGTGTCCCAGCTCCAACTTGCCGCTTGTAGCGATGTCTTTCTGATCCAGCCGGTAAAGAGAAACGACATCCGCGTAAAGTCGTTCCATGTAGGCTTCGTCTACCGTCTCGCGGCGTCTCACGGAGGTTGCCACATTTTCAACGAGCTGTCCCGCGGCATTTCGAAGAGAGGCGGAGCCGTTGAATACAGGCGTCACAAAGGTATCTTCGGTGTGGGCAAGAAGCAGCTTGGAAGCTTCTGTTTTTATGGCATAATGCGTATCGTTATCTTCCCCGCCACGGGCCAGATAGTCCTGATAGTCGGGAGACGCCTGCGCCTTTAAGGTGACGGGCAGATAGCCCTCCGTACGGGCATAGCCTATCTGCACCGGGTCGGTCAAAAGATATTGGGCGAAAAGCCAGGAGGCCAGCACTTCCTGCGGATCGGCCTTATTGAACACGCAGACGGAGGGACCCTGGGAAATCATTTGCGGATGTGCGGGATCAAACTGCGGCACCATGCGCACCGCCGTTTCAAAATCCACGAAAGCGTCTTCACTGATATCGGACAGAGGCGCGTCGGCCCCCATCCAGGTAGCGCCCGCCGTAGAATCAATGGCAAAAACACATTGCCCCGCATTGAGGAAGTTAGCGGGATAGCTGGAAATTTTGAAGGTGGAAAAAGCGCCCGATTCCACATGCGCCGCAACCTCTTTTAAGATCGTCTCCGTAGTTTCGTTAAAAAGCTCGATATCGCCTGCGGGTGTGGAATAACCGGCGTTTTTCTGCTTTAACATCTGGATCATCATGTTGTCTGTGGACTTGTAGATAAAGGGAATCATCACATTCTGTCCGTTCAGGGCGAAGGTGCCGTCCTCGTTTTTTTGCGCGGCCGCCTCGGACACTTCCCATACAAAATCCCAGGTCAGGACGTCCGGCAGGGTATAGCCCAGCTTTTCCACATAGTCTTTGTTGATATAGCAGCATTCTGTGGAGCGCATATAGGGAATGGCATAATGCTGCCCCTCGAGAACGCACTCTGAAAGAAACTGGGGAACGATTTCTTCCTGCGAAGGGCCGTCATAGAGGAGCGCGCTTCCACCAAGGCCATAGGCTTCATCCGCAAAGAGATCATCCAGCGGAACCACGGTGTTTTTCCCGGTCATGTAGGTGGCAATGTGATCCGGGTAGGTGATGCAGACGTTGGGCGTGGTGCCTGTTGCAATATTGGTAATCACATCGTTATAGATTCTGCCGTAGTCGGTGTAGAGCTTCATATTTACTTTAATGTTCGGATAAAGCGACTCAAAATCCTGGATTGCCTTTTTATAAACGGCGGTCTGGTTTTTGTTGGTGTCGTTTTTTGCCCAGAAGGTGATTTCGTAATTCCGCCCAGTGTCAAATTCTACAGGCACGATAAAATCCGGCAGGGCTTTGGAGCCGTGACAGCCTGTGAGGGTAAGGAGGCCGGTTCCGATCAAGAAAGCGGACAGGCCCTTTTTCCAGTTTGCTTTTAACCTGATATTCATCCCTTTGTTCCTCCTCTGGCAACGCCCGACATGATCTGTTTGCGGAACAGAAGAAACAGAATAATCAGGGGCAGTGAAATGACCACCACGGCGGCCATCATGGCGGGAATGTTGGCCCGGCCGAAGCCGTTTTCCCGTATTTCCTGAATGCCGTTGGAGACCAGATAATAATCGGCGTCGTCAGTGATCAGACGGGGCCATACATAGGAATTCCAGCATTCGATGATTTTTAAAATGGTGATTGTGACAAGAGTGGGCCTGCATATGGGAATCATGACCTTACGCAGATATCTCAAGTCCGACGTGCCGTCCACCTTGGCGGCATAGTAGAGCTCGTCGGGCACCTGGGCAAAGTTTTCCCGCAGCAGATAAATATAAAACACCGAGGTTACGGAGGGCAGAATCAGTCCCGTGAAGGTGTTTCGCAGTTCCAGATTGGTGACGGTGGTAAAGTTGGTGATTACCACAAGTTCGTTGGGAATCATCATTAACGCCAGAAACAGGGTAAAGGCTAGATCCCTGCCCGCGAAGCGCAGTCTGGCAAAGGCGAAGGCCGAAAGGGTGATGACAACGAGCATAAGCCCCGTAGTCACCAGTGCAAAGATTAGCGTATTCAGAAGATATTTCCCCAGCGGAACGGCGGTAAAGGCGTCCGCATAGTTTTGCAGCGTGGGGGAAAGGGTAAAAAATTTCGGAATATATTCCGCGTTGTATGCGCCGTAATCCTTCACGGAGGTCAGAGCCATCCAATAGAAGGGAAACAGCACGATCAACGCCCAGAAAGTAAGAAACAGACAGGTCAGTATGGTAAGGATACGATTTTGCTTCATAAGGAAACCTCATTTTTTCTATTCAGGCACTTTTACTCAAGCATCGTCATGACGCAGGGTGTTGCAGGGGTGCGCGGGCATTTGCTCAGATCAGTGGTAATGCACATGTTTTTTGCTGACTAACAGGTTAATACAGGTGATGGTTAAAACAATGGCGAACAGAATAATGGCGGCCGCCGACGCGTAGGAGGGATAGCCGCCGCTGTCCCGGTAGAGCATGTCGTAGACATAGCCCACAATGGTATTCATACCGGCGGCGTTTAAATTCGTGCCAAACAGGGCCACCGCATCGCTGTAGGCCTTAAAGGCGCCGATAAATCCCGTGATCACCAGATAGAAAAGCATGGGTGAAATCATGGGAAGGGTAATTTTAAAGAACATGCGGACTTTTCCCGTGCCGTCCACGCGGGCCGCGTTATAATAAACCGGGTTGACGCCTGCCAGCGCGCTTGTCAGAATCAGGATTTTAAAGGGCATTACGACCCACACCGTATAAAAGCACAGGACAAACATTTTGGCCCAGTAGGGACCTTCAATAAAGTCTACGGAGCTGCCCCCGAAGCAGTTGATCAGCAGATTAACCAGACCTTCGGAGTAGGGCGTCTTTTTAAAAAGAATCATAAATACCAGTCCCACCGCCAGCGTATTGGTGACGTAGGGCAGAAAGTATATGGTCTGAAACAGTTCCTGCAGCGGCCTGACAGAACTGAGCGCTACGGAGATCAGAAGCGCAAGACCGGTGGATACCGGCACGGTGATAATTACCAGAATAAACGTATTGGTCAATGCCTGCAGGAAGTATCCGTCGTGCAGGACATAGGAATAGTTGTAGCCGCCCACGCCGTAAAAGGTCTGGGAGGCGGAGGTGTAGCCCTCCTCAAAGGAGTAGATAAACACGTCGATCAGCGGATACACCATAAAGATACCTAAAAACAGGAGGGCGGGAAGCAGATAAAGCCAGCCCTTATTTGTTTGCTTTTCCATAAAAATTCCCTTCCGGAGCGGCAGTGCGCGACGCTCCCGTATCAGTTGCGCGACGCTCTCGCATCAGTTTCCGTTTTCCGCCGCAGTCTCAAACGGAATGCGTTCTTCGGTGTCTTTCGCAAAGAGAAAAACCTTTTTCGGATGCAGGGAAAACCGCACGGTGTCGCCGGACAGGCGTTCGCAGCTTTCGGCGTCCACAATGGAGCAAATGAGAGGCGTTTGCGATGCGGGATGAGTGGAGACGATGCTCACATCCCGGCCCATAACCTCCGGTCTGCTTAAGTTACAGGTGAGAGGGCCCCTTTCCGAGAGGACAAAGCCCTCCGGGCGGATGCCTACATGCACCGGCTGATCGGGAACATTTTTCAGAGTCAGAACCGTTTCTTCTCCGATCAGGAGCGCGCCGCCCTGAATCCGTCCGTCAAAAAGGTTGATGGGCGGCGTGCCGAGAAACTTTGCCACGAACAGATTGGCGGGATTGTCGTATACTTCCTGCGGTTTCCCGATTTGCTGCACCACGCCCTCCTTCATCACCACGATGAGATCGGAAATGCTCATGGCTTCGTCCTGATCGTGGGTTACGAAGATGGTGGTAATGGCTGTTTTTTTCTGAATACGGCGAATTTCCTCGCGGGTCTGGAGCCTGAGTCTGGCGTCCAGATTGGAGAGGGGCTCGTCCAGAAGAAGGACACGGGGAAGCTTGACAAGGGCCCTGGCTATGGCGACGCGCTGCTGCTGTCCGCCAGAAAGCTCGGCCGGTTTCCGGTCCAGAAGCTCGGTGATCTGTACAAGACCGGCGGCTTCCTCCACCCGGGCGTGCATCTGCTCTTTTGTCAGCCTGTCAGGGCCTTTTAAGTTTTCCAGAGGAAATCGGATATTTTGTTCGACATTTAAGTGGGGGTAGAGGGCGTAGTTTTGGAATACCATGCCGACGCCCCGCTTTTGCGGCGTGAGCGCCGTCACATCTTCCTCATCGAAAAGAATCTGACCCGCCGTTGGCTTTTGCAGGCCGCAGATTAAATGCAGGGTGGTGCTTTTACCGCAGCCGGACGGCCCTAACAGACCTACCAACTTTCCGTCGGGAAGGGTAAAGTCAAAGTCGTTTACGGCAATAACGTCTTCTTTCTTTTTCGAGCCCCTGCCTCTGCCGGGGAATTTTTTGGTGAGATGAGAGAGAGTCACTTTCATGGTTTTTACAATCCTTTCCCGAGTCCGAATAAGGGATCTCGTGGTGGGGCCTTATTCCCGCAGGCAGCGGGCCGGTCGATTGTCCGGGGAATGCGGCGAAAGCTACAAGGATCAGATGCCGTATTCGTTCCGCAGATCCGCCGATATGTGGTCTAAATCGGGATAGACGAAGCTTTCCGTGATACCAAGTACCCGGAGACTGTCAATAAAGTATTTTTTCCGGTCACAGGGGATGATTATTTTATAGAGCATGTTTTCGTCGCAGATATCTTCCAGATGCTTTAACGAGTTGTGAACGGTAAAGTTTGAGTGCTGGGAATACATCCGCAGATTGTTTTCCGTGGAGCTGCAGGCCAGAATGCGGTTTGTCAGCTCATGGTTGTGGTGCGCGTGCTTGAAGGCGGGCAGAAGCATTTCCTGCGTGGTGTCGGCGTCGATGGGATAAATACAGTCGCCGAACCCTTCCTTTTCATTCAGAAGACCCGGCGCCAGCACCCAGACGCAGCCGTCTTTGTCAGGCAGTTCCCGATAGGTTTCCGTGGCGAAAAATACTGCAATCAGCGGAGACTGGCTCCAGTCCAGCATCCTTGTGGGGAGGCCGTAGTGCTGCATTAGGGATACCCAGCCTGCGTAGTTGTGCTTGGCGGGCGGATTGTCTATGATCTGCCTTGCGCGGGTATAGAAGTCATTGGTAATATACCGCTCGGCCTCCAGCCGCTTTTTACTGCGCTGGATGGAGGGAATCAGCGTCAGGGATGCATTTTCCTCTCCGCGATACCAGAGCCGTACGCCGTGCTTCTGATACAGGCCGTTTACAAACTGTAACAGCTCGTCTATGGTGCGAATTTCCTGTGTAATCATAATTTCTCCGTTAGTGTATGCTGATGGCAGCGTCCTTTCCTGCGTAATGATTTCGGGTGCAGTTCTATTTTGCCATAATGATTCTGGACGCGGCATCCTTTTTTTGTCATAATGATTATAGTGGATTTTAAAGGGATGTACAAGGCTTAATAAAAAAAGGAGGAGCTTTACGATGAAAGTGCTTATGGTGAACGGAAGTCCGCGGGTGGATGGCAATACGGCAGTTGCCCTGCGGGAAATGGAGAAAATTTTTGCGGCGGAGGGGATTGAAGCGGAGACCATACAGATTGGAAACCGGGACATACGCGGGTGCATTGCCTGCAATTCCTGCGCCGAAAAGGGACGCTGTGTATTTGACGATCTGGTAAACGAGACGCAGCCGAAGTTTCAGGCCTGCGACGGACTGGTGATTGCGTCGCCGGTCTATTACGCTTCCGCAAACGGCACCCTGATTTCCTTTCTGGACAGACTGTTTTACAGCGCGCCCTTTGACAAGAGCATGAAGGTGGGAGCCAGCGTTGTGGTGGCAAGACGGGGCGGCCTGTCGGCAACCTTTGACGAGCTGAATAAATATTTTCTGATTTCCAGTATGCCGGTAGCTTCCAGCCAGTATTGGAACAGCGTACACGGCAGGGTGCAGGGAGAGGCCGCGCAGGATGCGGAAGGCCTGCAGACCATGCGGACGCTGGCAAGGAATATGACGTTTCTGATGAAGAGCATTGCCCTTGGCAGGGAAAAGTACGGCCTGCCTGAGAAGGAAGCGGCGCAAAGGACGAACTTTGTCAGGTGATTTTTGGCAGCGCATACTTTTCGGAGTAAAACGCGTACTGCGTTTTGTAATAAGAACTTTCCTCTTTCATGACGGAAAGGGAGTGGTGCAGATTCATACTGTTTTCGGCAGCGTCCACAATGCATATGGCGATGTTGGAGCAGTGGTCTGCCGCCCTTTCCAGACTGGTGAGCAGATCCAGCCAAATAAAGCCGGTTTCTATGGAGCAGACTCCCTTTTTGAGACGCAGGACATGGGCGTTTCGCATGGCTTCCTTCAAATCGTCAATGACCTGTTCCAGCGGCTCTATGTTTCTTGATAAATCCAGGTCATTCTGCATAAATGCCGTGCAGGAAAGCGTCATAATTTCAGATACGGCGCCGCACAGGACTTCCAGCTCTCTTTTTGCTTCGTCGGTAAACTGTATCTTTTTTTCTCTTAATTCTTCTGCGGATTCCAGAATATTGATGCTGTGGTCGGAAATGTGCTCAAGATCGCCGATTACTTTTAACATCATGGAGACGATTCCGCTGTCGGCGTCGCTCATCTGGTAGCTGCTCAGCTTCACCAGATAGGTGCCCAAAATATCTTCATAGTGATCGCATTTTTCCTCTGCCTCCCGTACTTCTTTTGCGCGCTGTTTATCGTACTGGGTCAGCAGCTCCATTACGTTTTTCATGGAGGAGGTAGAAATTTCCGCCATTTCCTGAACAAGCGTATAGCACCTGTCCAGCGCGATATGGGGCGCGGCGAGAAGGCGCTCGTCCAGCTCAGAGATTTCTTCGTCTTTCCCGGCGTCGGGAACAAGTCTGACAGCCAGCTTTTCCAGCAGGGAGGAGGCGGGCAGGAGCACAAAAGTGGATAAAATATTAAAGGCGGAATGGGTGAGCGCGATGCCGAACAGGGACGCCGGCTCATTCAGAAGCGGCGGCTTTAAAAACAGGGATACGGGAAGGAAAACAAGGAGCAGGATCAGAGTTCCCATAATATTAAAGGACAGATGGACAACCGCCGCCCGTCTTGCATTTTTTGTGGTGCCGAAGGAGGAGAGGAGAGCCGTCGCACAGGTGCCGATATTCTGTCCCATAATAATGGGCATGGCTGCGCCGTAGGAGACCTGTCCCGTGGAGGCAAGAGCCTGCAGAATGCCCACAGAGGCGGAACTGGACTGGATCACTGCCGTGAGGACGGCGCCCACGATGATTCCTAAAACGGGATTTTTAAATAAAATAAAGAGCTGCTGAAAGGCCGGTACATCGGCAAGGCCCGCCACGGAGCCGGACATGGTGTCCATGCCGAACATTAAAGTGGAGAAGCCTAAAAGGATGGTGCCGGTATCCTTCTTTTTACTGGTTTTTCCGAACATGAAAAGGACGGTTCCCACCGTTGCCAGAATGGGCGTGAAAGATGTGGGTTTTAACATGCGGATAAAAAAGCTGTCGCTGGAAATGCCGCTGAGGCTTAAAAGCCATGCAGTGACCGTTGTTCCCACGTTTGCGCCCATAATTACATTTATTGCCTGCTTTAAAGTCATCACGCCGGAATTGACAAAGCCAACGACCATTACTGTGGCAGCAGAGGAACTTTGTATTACGGCGGTAACGATCAGGCCTGTCAGAAAGCCTGCCGTTTTACTTTGGGTCAGTCTGGCAAGGAGCAGCTTTAAGCTCCCTTCCGCGCGCCGTTCCAGCGCTTCGCTCATTACGCTCATACCAAACAGAAACAGGCTTAAACCGCCGGCAAGTGTCAAAGCGTCAAAAATACCCATAACAGACGAATGCCTCCTTTTTATAAAGGATCAGGGATGATCTGCCGGAGCAGACGGATAATGAAGCGGTTCGTTCCGCTCGCACATGCGATATCCGATTCCCAGTTCGTTTTCGATGTAATTCTTTTTTCCCGGTTTTGCGCCGAGTTTTTTTCTGATATTTGCCATGTTGACTTGAAGTTTCTTTACACTGCCGCAATCCTTGTAACCCCAGATTTCCTTGATGATCGCGCTGTAAGTCAGTACTTTTCCGGGGTGTCTGGACAGACAGGCGATAATGTTATACTCGGTTTGCGTCAGCTTTATTTCCGTGTTGTCGATAAATATACGCCGCGCCCCATAGTCTATGACAAAACCGTCCGAGATAAAGACGCTGTCTTCTCCTGCCCGGGAATGCTGCATGGATGTGCGAAGTGCGCAGCGTACTCTGGCCATTAACTCCGCCGAGCTGAAAGGTTTGGTAACATAGTCGTTTGCGCCGTGATCCAGCGCATCCACTTTATCCGTTTCGTCCGTTCTTGCGGATAAAACAATAACAGGGGTAAAGGAGTCTCGCCGCACTTCCTGTAACAGGCTGATACCGTCTGCGTCAGGGAGACCAAGATCCAGCAAGATCAGATCCGGTCTGTGGGAATGATACAGCATTTTACCGTTTGTACAGTCGGATGCAGAAATTACTTGATAGTTGTTTGCCTCAAGCAAAGCGCGGATCAGACTGCCTATGTTATTTTCATCTTCCACTACGAGGATTTTATACCTGTTACTCATGGGCTTCCTCCTCCGTATTCAGTGCAAAGCGGAAAACGGCCCCTTTGCTTTTTAGGTTTGCGGCTTCGATTGTTCCGCCGTGTGCCCGGATGATGGCGGAACAGACGCGCAGGCCGATTCCGGCATTGCTTCTTCGAGAGTCGGAGGGCAGGTCTTCCGTATTATTATAGTATCCCTTAAAAATATGTTTCAAACGGTCTTTTTCCAGACCGCAGCCGTCGTCTGTTATCTCAAATACAACTTTACCGGGAACCGTAAATGCTTTTAAGCAGAGTATGGTCATTCCTTTCGCGTGGTAAACCGCGTTTTCCAGAATATTTATCACAACCTGTTCGACCAGCAGGGCGTCCATTTCTATGGTGATAAATTCGTCCGGCAGATTGACGGTAACTTCCTGCTCGGGGTAGCGTTTATGGAATTTGATCAGCGCGGCGTCCACAAATTCATCCAGTACCGTTGAGGTTTTTAGCAGTTTCACATTTTTTCCGTCAAGCCGGGTAATGGAAAGAAGATTTTCGACCATTCTTGTAAGCCAGTCCGCATCCTCCCTGATACTTTCCAGCATTTTTTTCTTTTGCTGGGGGGATAATTCGCGGTCGTTTTCCAATAGGGCGGAGCTTGCGCCATAAATCGTGGTAAGGGGCGTGCGCAGATCGTGGGAAATGGCTCGCAGCAGATCGGCGCGCATTTTTTCCTTCTCGCTCTCTGCCCGAACAGCCTCCTGCTTTTTCAGTTTAGTGGTGAGCGTGCATGTGACAAAGGAAATAATAATCATAATAACAGCGGTAACCAGATTGTCTGTTATCGTAAAGCTTAGTTGAAAATAGGGAAGCTCGAAGGCAAAATCAAAAATGAACACACTCGCTATAGCCGATACAAAACCGCAGATATAACCATCCGTGATAAGCGAGGTAAGGAAAGAGCCCAGGATAAAGACGGCGGGGATCAGCGTGTATGCGCCAAAAGCGTTTTGAATCAGCAGGCACAGGATAAAACAAAGAAATAAAAGGGAAACGGTAATGGCAGCGTCTTTCAGGGGGGCTGATATTTTTTTCATGATATAACTCCTTGGTAATATGGAAAAGCAGTCTGTCAGGCAGGAGCTGTCTGTTAAAAGCTGTCCTTACAGACAGTATACAGGAAATGCGGCTAAGATTTGGATAAGATTGGGAAGCGGTAACTCAGGAGGGATGGACCGCCCGCTTAATGGCCTGAAAGCTCTCCTCACTCAGATTATGCTCCACCCGACAGGCGTTTTCCAGAGATTCGTCCGCTTTGTGTCTGATATAACTCATGGCGTATTCCTCCGTTTATGCCCGTAGTTTGCGGCAGGATTTAGACTAATCATATCATCCCGGGCGGGGAAAGACAATATCTGTCAGGACAAAGAAGCGCCGGGGCATGATCGGATATCCGTTCGGCAGACAGCGCGGTATTTGCCGGGAGGCATACCGGTAAGCCTTTTAAACAGGGTAATAAAATAATTATAATCAGAGAATCCGCAGGCGGCGGCGGGAGGAATTTCCGTGCATGAATATCTGGAAAGGGAATATGTGCGCGAGCATGGAGAGGCAGGCGCGGCAGAGCCTACGGGACTTCTGGTGCTTCCCCACTTTGCAGGGGCGGCGACTCCGTATATGGATACCGGTTCAAAGGGGGCGGTGATCGGTCTGACGGCGGCTCACACGGTCAGCGATATTTACCGGGCCTGTATGGAGGGGGTTGCCTGCGAGATGATGCTTAATCTGGAATGGCTGAAAGGTTCCGGCATTCGGTTTCAGATGCTGCATGCCACCGGAGGAGGCGCGCGTTCACGTGTATGGACACAGATGAAGGCGGATATTCTGAATATCCCCTTTACCACATTACGGACTTCCAACGCGGGAACGGTGGGAAGCGCCATGCTGACAGGAACAGCTGTGGGCTGTTTTAGCAGTCTTGAAGACGCCGCTGCCCATATGGTAGAAAAGGCGCAGGTATATCTGCCGGACGCTGGGAGACATGAAAGATACATGGAGGTTTACAGCCGCTACCGCAGGGTGTATGATGCAGTCAGAGGGTTAGTATGAAACAGGGATAAGAAGGTCAGGAATGACGCTTCGTAATGGAGGTAGCAAATGAATTCTTATATTGGTGTACTGGCAGGAGGAGGCGGAGTGCATTCGGGTGTATGGAGTGATCAAAGACGAAACGATCTTTGGCAGGAAGCTGGTTCTTCGCCGGGAGATTGAGATATCGAAACGGGAAAACAGTTTTGTGATCCGGGATGAGATGGAGAATACGGGAGACCGTGTGGAGCCGCTTGAGGTTCTCTATCATATGAATATGGGATATCCGCTTCTGGATGAGGAGAGCATTGTAAAGATTCCGGCGAAAGAAGTGCTGCCCAGAAACGATCATGCGGCGGAGGATATCGACAACTGCCTGCAGATGGAAAAACCGCAGGCAGGCTATGAAGAACGGTGTTATTATCATAAATTTAACGGGAAGGAAGGGTGTGCGTCGATCTGCCAGCCGAAGATCGGTATGGAGCTTGCGATTACCTTTGACGCTGAAAATCTGGACGGCTTTGTGGAGTGGAAGATGATGGGCGTGCGGGATTACGTGCTGGGTCTTGAGTGCGGCAACTGTTATCCCGACGGAAGAGACGTCATGCGAAAGATCGGTATGCTCAAATTTTTACAGCCGGGGGAGAAGAAACGCTATGAGGTGAAGGTGGAGATCAAAAAGCTTTGAAAAGGGAAGTAGTTTTTTCCTTTTTGATGGCGGTGCTGTTATTGCTGACAGGAGAGCCGGAAGGGTGGGAGACGGCAGCTTCGACTGCCGGATTTATCCTTTTCGGGCAGCTTCTGGTCAGAGTCGGATTTTATCTTCCCGCAAAACGGGCGAGGCGGAAACTGGAAGAGCTGCTGGGGGCGTTATGATTTTTTCAGAAAAAACGGAATTTCAAATTGTGTGCCACAGAACATTAGATGAGGTGCGAAGCTTTTTGGAGTCAAATACGGCAAGCTGGGGGATTGGCCATTTTCCTTTGGGCGAAGGCGCGTTTGTGGGAGAGGTCGGCGTTTCTGACTTTAAGTTTGTTCCAAGACCACTCCTGGTAAGTTTGTATCCCCAAAGCTACGTTGTACTGACTGGCAGTATCAGAGAGCAAAATGGAGATACAGTTCTGGATGTAAAGATACGTCCCATATGGGGCTGTTATGTGTTTGATATAATTTGGCCGATCTGGGGGCTGTTTATCGCGAGTGCGTATTATCGGACAGTTGGCCGTTTGAGCGATTTTGGTTTCGAGATTATAGTGCCCGTAATTTTTCTGCTGGTGTATCTGGGAAAACGGGTGAAGATTCATTATGAAGTAGAGGAAGCGCAGTGGATGCTGAAAACGATTTTGAAGCGAATGGAAGGGGAAGGGTGAGAAGTACCCGGACAGGAAAACAGGGAGGAAAAGAATGATTGACGAGATACAAAAGGAACTGTTTGCGCTGCAGGACACGGCGTACCGTGACTTTCAGGCAAAGCTGATCCCCAATCTGGAGAACGGTTCCATGATCGGCGTGCGGACGCCGGCGCTTCGTAAACTGGCAAAGCAGATGGCAAGGAGGGAAGATATCGGTGTATTTCTGGAAACCCTTCCCCACACTTATTTTGATGAGAACCAGCTTCACGCTTTTATCATTTCGGAGAGAAAAGACTTTGCCCAGTGTGTGACGGAACTCGCCGCGTTTTTGCCTTTTATAGATAACTGGGCGACCTGCGACCAGTTGTCTCCGAAAATATTTCGGAAACACAGGCAGGAGCTGTTGTCTTATATCAGGGAGTGGATTGCCTCTGACCGAACTTATACGGTGCGGTTTGCCGTCGGTATGCTGATGGAACATTTTCTGGACGAGGATTTTGATCCGGCATATCCGGAAATGGTTTCCAAGATCCGCTCGGATGCGTATTATATTAATATGATGATAGCGTGGTACTTTGCCACGGCGCTTGCGAAACAGTATGAGACCGTACTGCCGTATATGGAGGAAGCAAGACTTGCGCCGTGGACGCATAATAAGGCGATTCAGAAGTCGCTTGAGAGCAATCGCATCACACCGCAGCAGAAAGTATACCTGAGAAGCTTAAAAGTATCGTTAAAGGAAAAGCAGGGAGGCGGCAGATGACAAACAGAGAAATCCTTCAAATGGCAATGGAGCAGTCCGCTCTGGATATCAACTGCAAAGCGGAGGATTTTTTGTGCGATTATCCCGTTATTGTAAGATCCCGCCTGGGGCCGCAGGCAAGAAAATATTATAAGGAGCCCATCACCTGCAATCTGGTTTCCTACGGCAATAATATTGTGGCTTCCGTTGCGGATGAATACAGGGAACTGATCAAAGAATATGTAGATAAGTTTACCTTTTATCACTGCTTTGAGACGCCTAATCTGAATTGGTTGAGCGAGAGACTGCTGCCGAGAGGACAGAAGGTTTGTTTTATGGCCGAGTATTATCTGCCGGATGCGGATCATTTTCAGGTATTGCCCTGCGGCTGTGAGACCCGGGTTCTGGGGCCGGCGGATTTTGAGGAACTATACAGGCCGGAGTGGAGCAACGCTTTGTGCGAGGACAGAAAGGATCTGGATGTTCTGGGGATCGGCGCATACGACGGCGGGAAGCTGGTGGGGCTGGCGGGAGCGTCCGCCGACTGCGATACCATGTGGCAGATTGGCGTCGACGTGCTGCCGGAGTACAGAAGGCGGGGAGTCGGGGCGGCGCTTACCGGGAAGCTTGCCAGTGAGATTTTGGAAAGAGGAAAGGCGCCTTTTTACTGTTCCGCCTGGTCAAATATCCGATCCGTGAGAAACGCGGTTAAAAGCGGTTTCATTCCCGCGTGGGTAGAGATAACGGTGAAGCCTGCGGCGGTTGTGGACGAGATGAACAAATAGAACGAGAATATGAAATAATAAAAAGCTATACGCGTTTTTACGTATAGCTTTTTTCATAGAATAATCCCTTCTGCGAATCACTGCAAAAGCCTGCATGACATGACAGCTATATTTTGTCCGACCCCTTTTTTGACCATTTAAATAAAGAGTAAACATTTGATTCATTTAAGGCGTATTCTTAATTTCACAACGTTTTTCTAAATAATGGTAGTTTGGAAAAAAATCAATATTGACCACTTTTTGACCACTTATGGAATTTGCCTTAAAAAATTGGTAAAAACAACCGATATATGTATCATGTAAGATCATGCCAAATGGGGAACCGTGAATTGACAAACAATATTGATATGAGTATAATTATGAAGAATCGTGATAGATTCTGATACTATAGCCAATGGCATAAAACAGCTTGGCTGTCAGATTTCGCAGAAGGGAGTATTCTGCGAATTTTCACGAGTGGCGATGAGGCATGTTTTCGGAGAAACAGGAAGGCGGCACAGGGGAACTTGGACGCGCAGAAAAAGCAGACAGAGACGGCCTGCAGAACCATCCGTCAGTACAGTAAAGAACCGATTTCCGCAGAGAATATGAAAAAACTTCTGGACATTGCGGAAGACTACCGTGAGGTAAAAAACTATGTATATGCCCGCTATGGAGGAATAGGGAGTCTTTCCAAGCTGTATCCGGGTTATACGGTTCAAAACGAGATGACAAAAAGCGGCTTTCGGGAGGAAATCGGCTTACCATCCGTGTATTTTTATCGGGCCGTATTTGACGCGCTTGGCGATATCAAGAGTCAGTGGGCTGGGACGAAAACCAAGGTTTCTGCTTTGATCGGGAAAAATGAAAACCTGACGGCGGAAGAAAAGCATTATCTTCGTTTTTTACTAAAATCCCCCAATGCTTTTGATGCGGTGTTGAACCAAAAGACAATACAGCTGCCGCAGGAGATACAGAATAAATACGAGGAATTACACATAGGTGTTGAGGCGGAAAAGCTGCACAGGTATCTTAGCAGGCAGGTCAGAAAGTATCATATAAGAAAGCTGCACAGCGACAGGGCGGAAGGCTTCTATATTACAGAGCGGGCTTATCGTTATGGGGAAGAGAATACCGCACACGGAGAAAATGCCGTGGCAAAGCAGTACGGAATATATATCGCCTCTAAAGAGAGCAGGAAACGCATCTTTATTCCGCTGACTGACGGGAACGCTTATAACAAGCAGCTTTTTATTAAATTGAGGCCGGAGGAAAGCGGCGTTGAAATACATATTCCCATAGAGATTAAAGTAAGAAGGCATAAGGATTACACGAAAGAGATTGGTCTATCCATGGGAATGCAGCATATGCTTACGACCCATGAGGGAAAGATTTATGGGGAGCAGTTTGGTGCGCTTCACCGGGAACTTATGAATTATATGAGTGCGGCGGCGGCTACTTACCGCAGGGAAAAGACGAACAATGCGGGAAGAAAGAAATATCATGCGAAAAAAGCAAGACTGAATGCAAAAATAGAGAGTTATGTAAACCAAGAAATCAACCGAATGATGGAGGAAGAAAAACCGGGAGTTATCTATCTTCCGAAACTGCCAAAGAACAGTGCGCCAGGATTTAACAGACAAATCAACTACTCCGTCGGGATATGGAAAAAAGGCCTGATCAGAGAACGGCTGAAACAAAAATGCAAGGAACATTCGGTAGAGATCGTTGAGGTGTTCGGTAAAGGAGTCAGCTCGGAGTGCAGTGCATGCGGAGCCGTTGGAAAATATAGTAAAGACATTTTTTATTGTGAAAATTGCGGATATGAAACAGATAAGAAGATAAACGCGGCGCAAAATGTTTTAAATCGGGGCCGCATGCGAAATTCTGACAGATTACTTTATAGCTCCGGACAAGAGCCGGAAACAGAGTAGATCATTAAAAGATTTTTTGCAGATAAATGCCGGCTTTTGCCGGAATTTAACCGGAAACGGACTGCGAAATATTTTTTGAAGATAAAAAACAAGAACGGCGCTGGAATAACGATTTTCGTGAATTGGGTGCGCCAAGACCTTCGGAACACTTACGGGTGATGTACGGGGGAGCGAAGCGGGGGTCGTAGGACAACCGCACCACTCGAAAGAGTGGCCAATATGCCTTATTTGTATAGCAATGAGCCGTGCAGTCTCGGGTAAGCTGGCACGGCAGAGAGGGAGTAGCAGACATGAGAAAAGCGCAAAAAAAACAAATAGAAGATCTTCTTGCGCTTTTGGAACAGGCGCATAACGAGATTAAGCGTCTTGTGGAAAATAAAAATTTTAGCGGGGCCATGGAACTACTTGGGCAATGTCAGGACAGCGCGGTACAGGTTGGTGAACTGATTGAGAAGACGGAAGGTGAAACTGCGCCGACGATTGTAAAGCTGGAGGAGTACTGCGAGACACTTTATGAAATCCATGAAGAGCTGTCTGCGGGTACTGTAGCCGTTCCTGCAAAGTTATATAAAAGACTGCGTAAATCTTTGATTCTGGTGCAAAACAGTGTTAAAAACGATATAAAAATCCGGCTGGAAATGGTTTTTATGCCTTATAAAGTAAGTATGTGGGACTCTTTGGAGAGCGTCTGGATGGCTGCTGACGCCGATCCTGACTGCGACGCTTATGTGGTGCCGATTCCCTATTACGATAAGAAGCAGGACGGTTCTTTTGGGGCGTTCCACTATGAGGGAAATCAGTTCCCCGATTACGTGCCCGTGACGCATTATGACGCCTATGACGTGGTAAAGAGGCAGCCTGACGCTGTTTTTATCCATAATCCGTACGATCATTTGAATCGTGTGACAAGTGTTGATCCACGGTTTTATTCTTATGAGTTGAAAAAACACACGGAATGTCTTGTTTATATTCCTTATTTTTCAACGTCGGGCGGTATGAGCGAAGCGCAATCCTCCTGCATTGCCTACTATTTTGCAGATTACATTATCATACAGGCGGAGAAGTTCCGTAAATTTTATGATCCTGAACTGCCGCAGGAAAAACTGGCGGCGTTTGGATCTCCTAAGTTTGATAAAGTGATACGGCTGTGCCAGAATCCTCCGGAACCGCCGGCCGAGTGGAAGGAGAAGATGGCGGGAAAGAAGGTGTATTTCTATAACACCAGCATCAATGGCCTGTTGGGAGACACGAAACGCTTTATGCGGAAGATGGAGTATGTTTTCTAATGCTTTTCAAAGAGTGAACAGGCCTGCCTCTTCTGGCGGCCTCATCCGCTTCTGGAATCGACGATCAACTCCATGCGGCCGGACTTTATGCCCGTTTACGAGAGCTTGAAACGGTATTTTGCGGATAATCAGTTGGGAATCTATGACGATACGCCGGAAATTGAGACAACTATTGCTCTGTGCGACGCTTATATCGGTGACGAGGCCACTTCTGTGACCGCTCTTTTTGGTGCGGCGGGAAAACCGCTCTTTATTCTGAATAACCGTATCGACAGCGAGCCGGAAGAAGAGGACTGGCGGGGAGAGATTGTACAGGGCTTTTATCGTAACGGAAACAGAAGATATATGGTGACGCAGGGGAACCAACTTTATTATGCGCCTGAGGGAGACTATCAGTACAGATTTAGCTGCGATTTGTGCGAGTACAGCGGAGGAGGCTATTATTTGCCGTGGGTAATTTCCGTGCAGGGAAAGGATTATGTATGCCCTTACAATGCCCAGGAAATTCTGCCTCTGGAACAGGGAAAAGTGGTTAAGAGGGTAAAACTGGAAAGATATCTGGAGCAGCCGGGCGCATTCTTTGCGGCTGTAAGCTGCGGGAAATATCTGCTTCTGTTACCGAATAGATATCCCGCTATCGTCCGTTATGACACGTTGACAGAAGAGGTTCGGTATTATAAAGACCATTTGAATATTTTTGTTGATGAAACAAAAGGAACGAGACGGATGGGAGGCTTCTGCGTCAGTAAGGATTATCTCTTTTTTGCCTCTCCTGTCAATAATTATGTGGTGGCGCTGCACGTGCCTACCGGAAAGGTGCAGTTAATGACCACGGGGGCTAAAAACAGCTGCGGCTGTGTCTTTATGGTACCGGAGGGGGACGAGCTCTGGCTGCTGCCTTATGAAGGCTATATCATCACCAGATGGAATCCGGAAAGTGGCGAGGTGCGGGAATACGATTGCAGGGTAGAGGGGTTACAGAGCAGGCATCCTGTCTACGGCTATGCATGTGATTTAGAGCCGCTTTCTTATCCGGCAGTTTTGGAGGACGCTTTGTATCTGCCGCCTGATTGGGGGGATTTGTATCTGCGTCTCGATAAGGATAGGGGAGAGGTCAAAGTTTGGGAACCTCCTTTTGAATCGAAACAAATAGAAAAGAGTGGATATTATCCGCCGACCGGAGAGGCAGCGGCATTTTTACAAATAACAGGAGATAAGCCGGGAAAACAATGGTTGCTGTATTCTTATGCGGAGCGCAGGTTATATGATATTAATTTACAAACCGAAGAGTGGCGGGAAATTTCTATTTGTTTTTTGCCGGAACAGTTACGACAGCAGGAAAAAGGGTTTCAAAAAATTTCCGAATGGAGCATGTATGCGGTCGGAGAAAACGCTTTTAACACACTTTCCGATTTCCTCAATGGCACGTTAGGCGGCAGTTCCTTTGAGAAAGAGAAGGTTGGACAGGAATTTTCCCAAATTGCAGCTAACTGCGATGGGACATGCGGGGTAAAGACCTATGCGTTTATCCGAAATAAGCTTTTAGGAGTATGACAGAGGCAATCAGGCGATGTTGTGATGGAATAATTGGAAACGGAGTTTTCTATGAAAAAAGTGATTACATACGGTACCTTTGATCTGCTGCATGAGGGGCATTACCGTCTTTTAGAGCGGGCGAAGGCATTGGGAGATTATTTGATTGTCGGCGTCACCTCCGAAGCTTATGACCGAGCCAGGGGAAAGCTAAGCGTGGTGGATTCGCTGGCTACCAGAATAGAAAATGTGAGAAAAACCGGTTTTGCGGATGAGATTATTGTTGAGGAATCTCAAGGGCAAAAAGTGCAGGACGTCAAAAAATATCAGATAGATATTTTTACGGTAGGATCCGACTGGACGGGCAGTTTTGATTATATGGGAGATTACTGTCAGGTGGTTTATCTGGAGCGGACAAAGAACATTTCCAGCACCATGCTTCGGACGCAGAATAAAAGGATACAAAGGATTGGTTTGATTGGCACGGGACGAATTGCAGGGCGGTTTATTGTGGAAGTAAAACTGGTCAGCGGTATCAGTGCGCAGGGAGTATATAATCCGCATTGGGAGAGCGCAAAAAGATTTGCGGAGCGGTGGGAGATTGATGCTTATAAGAGCATAGAAGAATTTTATGAGGCGGTGGACGCTGTTTATATCGCTTCTCCCCACGAAACCCATTACGATTATATCAAATCTGCACTGGAACACGGAAAACATGTTCTTTGCGAGAAACCAATGGTATTGGATAAAGTGCAGGCGGAAGAACTGTTCCGCTATGCGAGAGCAAATAACCTGATTTTGTTTGAAGGGATTAAAACGGCCTACTGTCCGGGATTTAACCGGCTTTTAGGTGTGGCGGGCAGCGGATTGATTGGAAACATACGGAATGTGGAAGCCTGCTTTACGAAGCTGGAGGATCCAGAAAGCAGGGAGTTGACGGATCGGATATACGGCGGAAGCCTTACGGAGCTGGGAAGTTATGTGATGCTGCCGATTTTAAAGCTGTATGGCGAGGACTACGAAGATATCCGTTTTGATTCTGTCCGTGACAAAAACGGTCTGGATATTTTTACAAAAATTTCGGTATGTTATCCGAATGGGATCGGAACCGCAACCTGTGGTCTGGGCGTCAAGTCAGATGGCAGGCTGTTGATTGCGGGTACAAAGGGATACATCATTGCGGAAGCGCCGTGGTGGAAGACCTCCTATTTTGAAGTGCATTACGAAGATCCGTTGGAAGTGGAAAAATATTCGGAGCGTTTCCTTGGAGACGGACTGCGCTATGAGATCAGCGATTTTCTGTCCATGATTAACGGCAGAAAAAGCAGCGAATTTAAATTGACCAGAAGCGAGTCAGTGGCGCTTGCCGATATCATGGAGCAATTTTTAAAGGCGGAAAACAGAACATAAACAGGAGACGGTTATGAACATTTGGGCGCACAGAGGATGCAGCCAGAGATATCCGGAAAATACGCTGCTTGCTTTTGAAAATGCGGCGCGATTAAATGGCTTGACAGGAATTGAACTAGATATTCAGCTTACCAGAGATGGAGAGCTGGTGGTGATTCATGATGAGCGGGTGGACAGAACAACGGAAGGTTCAGGATATGTAAGAGAGTATACGCTCTCGGAATTAAAGAGGCTGCATATTTATGCGGATGTAAATCCGACACAGGAAATTCCAACCATGAAAGAAGTGCTGGATTTGCTGGATGGCGGGTTACAGGAAGAGTTAAAGATCAACATAGAGTTGAAAAACAGCGTCTGCCCCTATGAGGGGATGGAAGAGAAAATCGTAGAGCTGGTACATAGCAGAGAATTGCAAAATAGAATTATTTATTCTTCTTTCAACGCAAAGTCTTTGGAAAAATTAAGAAGTCTGGATGCAGAAGCTGAGATTGGTATTTTGGATACGAAAGTTTCTGATTGCTTGTACAAAGTGAGAGGAGGATGCGGAGCGACGACGCTTCATCCGTTCTGGCGGGGAATGGATCTGCCTGCGGAAGCATTGGAAGGACGTGCGGTCAGGGCATGGTTTTCAGGACATCTGTATCCGGAGAAACCGACAGGATCCAAACTGGATCTGGAAGCATTGGAGAAACGCGGGATTACGGATGTGTTTCTGAATGAACCGGAAAGATATTTGTAAAAGATAATTTTCAGGATATGGCTGATTTATAAAGATTAATATTTTTATAAAAGCGGCGTCGGAATATGGCAAAATGACAGCAATAGCCAGTAAATAGGGAGAACATCATGACGGTACAAAGTCTGCAGCAAAACGGTAGGAATACGAAAGAAAAGGGAAGTGCAGCAACGGAGTCATACGATAGCGAAGTAATTAGAAAAATGCAGGCGATTGAATTAGACATGCTAAGAGAAGTAGACAGGATCTGTAAGAATAACCAGATTCATTATGAACTGGATGGAGGTACTTTGCTGGGAGCAGTCAGGCACAAGGGGTTTATTCCGTGGGATGATGATATTGATATCAGGATGCTTCGGAAGGATTATGATAAATTTTGTGAAGTATGCAAGAAACAGCTGGATGCAGAAAAGTATTTTTTGCAGACATATAAAACAGATCCGGGATATCGGTGGGGGTACGGCAGAATCTTACGAAAAGGGACGTATTTCGGTAGAAAGAATCAGGTTATGCTGACAATGCAGAGAGGGATTTTTATTGATATTTTCCCCTGTGATTATATGCCGGAACGTATGCTTCCAAAAGCCGTTTATAATTTTCAGTGTTTCCTGGCAAGAAAAATCGCCTATGCGCCGGTAGGAGCCGTGCATGATCCAAGTGGGGCGAAGCGTTTGGGTTATAAAATTTTACGAGTTCTATCCAGAGAGGCTTCATGCAGATTGTTTGACAAGCTTGCATATCAATATGCGGATAAAAAGACAAGATTGGTTCGGACACCTGCATGGGGATATAAACAGGAGGCAAAAGGTTATCTGAGGGAATGGATGGACGATTTTTGTGAACTGGAATTTGAGGGGCAGCAATATCCGGCTCCGACAGATTATGACGGTTATTTAAGCTTTTTATTTGATGAGAATTATATGACACTGCCGCCGGAGAGCGAGAGAGTGCCAAGACATACGTCGATACGCATTGATTTTGGGAAAGTTGAAATTTTTAAAGAACAGAAATAGAGAATGAACGGAGAGGAACGATCATGACCGAATTGGAATTTAATATTCTAAGAGAATTTGCGGAGAAAAATAGTAACGAGTTATCGGAACTTGTCAGAACAATTTCGGAATATCAGATGGCATATACCCAATTAACGAGGGAAGGTTATATTGATAATACCGATGTGTCTGCTGCGGGAAGAAATTTTCTGGACAAATATAAGGTAGATAACGCTATTATCATGGCGGCCGGTTACAGCGCCAGATGTATGCCCCTTTCCAATGTGATGCCCAAAGGGTTGTTCAGGGTGAAGGGAGAAATTCTGATAGAGAGGGAAATAGAACAATTAAAACAGGCCGGTATCTCGGAAATTATTGTTGTGACAGGATTTATGCATGAGAAATTTGAGTATTTAAAGGAAAAATACGAAGTTCAGATTGTAAATAATCCGGATTATGACAAGTATAACAATATGGCGTCTTTGTATGCGGCCAAAGATTATATCAGGAATTCTTATATTCTATGTTCGGATAATTATTATGAGGAAAATGTATTTCACCAATATATATATGCACCCTATTATTCCTGTGTGTATTCAGAAAATTACTGTGATGAGTTTTGTGTGACTAAGGTGGATGGAGAAGGGAACATTGAGGAAATTTGCCGTGGTGGCGCCAGAGCATGGTATACGATCGGGGATGCATTTTTTGACATGGCCTTTTCGGAGAAATTCTGTAAGTATATGTTGGATGAATGGGAGGATTTGCAGACGCGCAATATGTTAATGGATGATTTCCATATCAGACATATTCAGGATTTGAAATTAAAAATAAGGAAGAGGCCGGAAAACAGTATTTTAGAATTTGACACATTAGAAGAAATCAAGGCGTTTGATTCTTCGTTTCAGGAGTTTATTAATGAAAACGTAGATAATAATGCGGTAGTTCAGACATTTTCCAAATATGCACAGGTGAAATCCTATCATTCTGTGCCGACGGAACAATTAAGCGGAAGACTGCATTTGAATGAAAACTTGTTTAAACCGTCGCCAAAGTGTCTGGATGTTCTTAAAAATATTACCATGGAAGATCTTTTTTTGTATGACTTGTCGCATAAAGACAGACTGTTAGATACGTTATCCGACTCATGCGGGATATCTTCCAATAATATTTTTGTACATAACGGTTCGGCGGAAGTGATAAAATCAATATTCAGTATTTTGTTGAATGAGGATGATATTGTTCTGATTCCGGCACCGGGGTGGAGTTACTATAAAAGCGTAGCGGACGCTAAATTTGCAAAATGCATGACCTATGAAGTCTTTGAAGGAGAAAACAGTTACCAGTATAATATAACGGATTTGCTGGAAAAGGCGGAACAGTACCGCCCTAAGATTATTGTGATTACATCCCCGCATATGCCGACAGGATGTGAAATCGACTATGAGGATATAGA
>ERZ779632.4-NODE-4-length-147557-cov-20.445547_pt1 | contig 147557 bp, 121 predicted proteins | sample MGYA00514194_ERZ779632 | MGnify/ENA primary metagenome ERZ779632 (study PRJEB29562, sample SAMEA4376704) | mouse gut metagenome | isolation source: Cecum | study: EMG produced TPA metagenomics assembly of the A DSS colitis mouse model was used to assess the... | reverse complement strand
AAACGGAGATAGCCCACCGCCACAGCCTGTTGCAAGGCGCTGTGGAGCACGGTATCTGGGCCTTGTCGGTCTTGGCGATGTACTGCTCGATGTCAGAACAGCCAGCCTCCCGGAACAGCTTTTTGCGCTCGTTCAGGGCCTCCATGAATGTGTCCAGCAGTTGTACCAGCCCGTCCAGGTCATAGACGAGGCGCACATTGTCCCGCCACCACGGGGCGCAGAAATCAACACCGCCCTTGAAGTCGGCAATGGTCACTTTCATGCCGTGCATTGCACACTGATGCAGAAGGAGCTTCAAGGTCACGGACTTGCCCGAGTTGGTGGCCCCGCCAATCATCAAGTGCGGGGTATACCGAAGGTCCAGCAGGACGGGTCCCATATGTAGGCGGCGAGGCTCACGCCCGGCGATTGTGCTTGCTTTCTGGGAGCTGCCTGTGCTATAATGACCACAGGCAGCTTGTCAAGGCTGCGGGGGCTTCTTGCATCTGGCTTTGGTCGGCGTTGATGCAAGGGGCCCTTCTCATGCTATGGTGAACCGGCGGCTGGCGCTGGCCTTGCAGAACTGGCCGTACACATCGGGGAGGGCCGCTTTCAGCGCCTTGCTGTCCAGGCGGTTGCTGATGATCTCTTTCCAGCGGAGGATGAAGTTCTTGGTCTTGAGCTCGTCCAGCCCCTTTTCCTCCATGTCGGCTTTCAGCTCGGCCCGGATGGCCTCGGCGGCGGTCTCCATCTCTTTCTGCTGGGCCTCGATCTCCTGGAGCCTCTTGAACCGGTTCTCAATCATACGCTCAGTCATGGTGTTGTCTCCTTTTCGTTTTGGTGTGGGGCCGGGGGAGTGAGTCCGTTTCGCGTCCTGCCTACTCGGGGAATGCGTTTCCCCGGCCCTCTGATGGAAGATTACCGGCGGCGGGTGGCTGCTTGTCACTTTTCGTGCGCCTCACAGGGCCGACTTACCGAATCCGTTCCCGCTCTTATGTGATGTTCTTGCTGTTACCCGTCCATCTTCGCCGGTGTTCTTGCCTCCTGGCATTAACCATTATAGCCTAAAGCAAGCCTATTGTCTACTGGCATAATAGCCAAACTTTTGCCTATAAAATTGTTTAATTTTAGGCTTGCTTTAGGCTATCTGTTGATGTATAATACATCCATACTGGGAGGATGGTCTGACAAGGCCGAGGTTCCCAGCAACAGCCGAAAGGAGGGGTTATATGCCCATTGATTACAGCCGGTTGCAGGATGTCCTCAAGGCGAATGGGACAACGCTGTATAAGCTGAACGCCGAAAAGGTTATTGGCAGCGCAACACGCCAAAAACTATTAGGGCAACTCCCAGGCGGGATTGATGCACGAACCATTGAGGCCCTGTGCAAACGGCTGAATTGCCAGCCGGGGGACTTCATGACCTATGTGCCGGAGGGAGGTGCTGAGGAATGAACTTTGACAGGCTGGATGAATTGGCTACCCAGCTCCGGGCGATGCGGCCCCTCAATGAAACGGAGCTGAAGCGGCTGCGGGATGAATTTGTCATTGAACACACTTACGATTCCAACGCCATCGAGGGCAATACCCTGACCTTGCGGGAAACTACCCTCATTCTCCAGGATGGGCTTACCATTGCGGAAAAGCCCATCAAAGACCACTTGGAGGCCATTGGGTACCGGGATGCCTTTGAGTATATCGTTTCTCTGGCCGATGCCGGTACGCCCCTCTCCGAGCGGGTCATCAAGGAGATCCACAGCCTTGTACTGATGAACGACCGGCAGAACCGGGGCGTGTACCGTAGTGTGCCGGTCACCATCCTGGGGGCGCTCCATACCCCGCCCCAGCCCTACCTTGTGCCAGTGCAGATGGAGCAGCTGCTGGCCGACTATGAGGGCATGAAAGACCGGCTCCACATCGTGGAGTCCGTGGCGGGGTTCCATCTACGGTTCGAGGGGGTACACCCATTCATCGACGGGAACGGGCGCACCGGCCGGTTGATCCTCAACATGGAGCTTATCAAGGCCGGGCTGCTGCCGGTGAACATCAAGTTTGCGGACCGGCGCAGATACTACGACGCCTTTGACGCCTACCACGGCGAGGAACACTCCGTTGGTGCGCTGGCGGAGCTGATTGCCGGGTATGAGGTCACAGAACTGGAGAAACGGATCAGCATCTTGCGGGGCGGCGAGTGACCGTCGACAGGCTGGGGGGTGATGACCTGTCCCGAGTATCTCCCGAATAAGCAGCAGAGAGGCCGGGGCGTGTGCCCTGGCCTCTCTTTGTGCCCGGCTCCATGTGGCCCGGGAAAAAGGTGCTTTGAACCTCACCCCCTCTGTGATGCGGGCTCTCTGACCCCAGCGCGGGCGCAATTCACCGAGGAAAAACAGGGCGTTTCCGTTCCGCCTACAAGGGCCGCAGGGCGGCGTTTGGTACGTCCCCAGGTGATTACCTATCCGGACGGCAACAGGCGGTTATAACCGCCGCTGGGGGCTGGCTGGGGGCATATACCTGGTATGCTCCGGGGGCGTGTGCGGCCTGTTTTGAAAATCAATACAAACGGCCATGGACGAGAGAGGGAACACCGGGACTTGGAGCGCCAGCCGTGGCAGAAGCGTTACCAAACCGGGAAGGTCACACGGGCAAAAGAAAGCGGCCCCGCTCCATCCAGGAGGGGCCGTAGCACACCAGCCCCGTGTCGTAGAAGTACAGCTTGGGGGTGGACACCGTCCGCTTCAGCACGTTGTTGGAGTAGGGGCGGAGCAGGAACACGATGCCCAGCGATTTCAGGATGTGGAGCCAGCTTTTTGCCGTGGCCTGGTCGATTTCGGCGTCGTCCGCAATGCCTTTGTAGTTGACCTGCTGGCCGGTTCGGGCGGCGGCGGCCCGCAGAAAGCCCAAAAACTTCAAATCGTCAATACCGGCGGAGAGCCGCCGAACGTCCCGGTCCAGGCAGGCGCTGATATAGCTGGAGTAGAAAATGTTTGGGTTGGCATACTGTCCGCTGGCCAAGGCGGGCATTCCGCCGTTGAAGATGCGCTGGAATACGGCGGGGGTGTCCAGAGCCGGGCGGGCGGCCTGCCGCTGGGTCAGGGCGGATAAATCCACCCGGAAGGGAGCTGCGCCGCCGTCCGCGATAAGCTCGCCGTAAGACAGCGGGGAGAGCTGCAACAGCGCCACCCGGCCCGCCAGCGATTCCTGGACGCCCTCCATCATGGAAAGAGCTGGGAGCCAGTCAGCCAGAAATCTCCGGGCCGGCGGCGCTCGTCCACCATCATTTTGATATAAGGGAACAACTCAGGGGCGTACTGCACCTCGTCGATGAGTAGGGGAGGGCGGTGGAGCTGGAAGAACATCTTTGGGTCGGTCTTCGCCAGCTCCCGCACGGTCAGATCGTCCAGCGTAATGGTCTCCCGGCCCCGGCCCTCCTTTTGGGCCAGGTGTTCCAGCATAGTGGTCTTGCCCACCTGCCGGGGGCCGGTCACCAGGAGGACGGGGTACTGCGCGTTGATTTGCTCCAATACGTGTTCCATGTGTCGGGCAATATACATTGACTATCACCTCGGCTATTATCTCATTATAGTCTGATTATAGCCGAATTATGGGAGGCTTGCAAAGGTGATCTGTAAAACCGTAGGGGCGAAAAGGGATGAAGCCGGTTTGTCTGCGATTTAAAAGAAACCGACACGGGCGTCAAAAGGCCGCTTTTCAACTGCGTCAACGGTAACGCCAGGGATGGCAGGAGAGGAATTCCTCAAAATAGGGAAGGAATATACGCAGGTTTTCATTCCGTTCGTTTTTCAGCGCCTTCCTCTGCAGCAGGTAGCTCACCCGTTCCGGAGGCGGGGAGTCAAAGAAGCGGAAATCGGCGGCCCGCACCTGCTTTAGGTGCTGCGCCATGGAAGCGGGGCACACCGACCAGTTGTCGGCAGCGGCGAGGAACATGGACATCAGGCTGGAGGTGGACAGGGTGACGACGGGGGCCTCGGAGCTGTCCCACCAGGAGTCGTGCCACTGCTGGTACGCATTCGTGGGCCAGGGGAAGAACACCTCGTTGCCGCGCTTGAGCGCGCTGGGGGATATATCTGTGTTGGGGTAGTCGTTCTGGTACGGAATCAAAAGGACCATGGGCTCGGAGAAAACAGGGGTGGCCTCCAAATTTTTGTAGTGCGGCGGGGAGAAGGCAAAGCCGATATCCAGCTCCCGGTGTTCCAGCCGCCGGTAAATCTGCTCGGACGAATGGTTGCTGACCTCCAGGCGCAGGCGCTTTTCCCTGCGGGCAAGGTCCGTCAGAAACGGGTTGATGAGATAGAGATTGATGCTGGATATGCTGCCGACGGACAGGGGGATGCGTTTTTTGCGGGTGTGGAGGGCGGCCATTTCGTCCAGCAGGTTGGACCAATTCTCGGCCATCTTCAAAAACAGCTCGCCCTCCTCTGTCAGGGACAGGGTGCGAAGCCCGCGGTTTCGGGAAAAGAGCGTGACGTTCAGCCCCTCCTCCATTGCCTTGAGCCGGTGGCTCACGGTGGACTGATCTACAAAGAGCTCCTGGGCCGCGGCGGATAGGGTATTGCAGCGCACAATGGCGAGGAAGGTGTTGATATGGTCGCGTGAAATGGAAAAATCGGCGGCGTGATTGTTCTCCGGCATGACGGCGCCCCCTTAATATGAAATTATTAAATAATATATATTTTATTTATGCAATTGTCAAATGTTTTGTTATCAGTTATTATAAAAATGGACACACAAATCCGCCATATATTTTCCTAAATCGGCAAAAGCGAGGAGAGCACAATATGTATGAGAAATTGTTGAAGGGTGCGATCGACCTGCACATGCACGTGGGTCCGTCTGTCGCCAAAAGGATTGAGGATGCGGTGGACGCCTACCGGGAGACACACGAGGCAGGGTACAGGGCTTACCTGGTGAAGGATCACTATATCCCCTCCGTCATGGGGGTAAAGATGATCAACGACCATCTGAGCGACGGAAAGACCACCGCGCTGGGCTGTATCTGCCTCAATAACAGCGTGGGGGGCATAAATCTCCACGCGGCGGACGTGGCGTGCCGCATGGGCGCGAGGATCGTGTATATGCCCACGGTATCCGCCGCGAACCACATTGAGCAGCACAAAAAGGTCGCCTTTGTGGGCGCGGGGAAAAGCTCGGTGGACGAGGCCCCGCTGTATTACCTCACGGACGGCGGCGAGCTCCGGCAGGAGGTCGTGGAGGTGCTGAACTATCTTGCCAATGAGCAGCCGCAGGTGGTGTTGGCCACCGGCCATGGCAGCGTGCGGGAGATCGACGCCCTTCTGAAGAAGGCGTTTGAGGTTGGCGTGAAAAGGGTCGTGGTCAACCATCCCCACTTCCACATCGGCGCCACCCTTGATGACATGGAGCGCTGGGCCGGGATGGGCGCGTATATCGAGCTGAACGCGGTGGTGTTCAACGAGATTTTCCCCGCGGATGGGCACCTCCCCATCGCGCTGGCCAAGCAGATGGTGGACCGGATCGGGGCGGAGCGCATGATCCTGGATTCTGATCTGGGACAGGCCAAATGGCCCTCCCCGGTGAAGGGGACGCTCCTGTTCCTGCGCGGCCTGATCGAGCTGTGCGGCATCACCGAGAAGCAGATCGTCACCATGTTCCACCGAAATCCGGCAAAACTCATGGATATGGAGGTCGTGTAAACGTGAAACGCAACACACTGTGGCTGGAGGTACACGGGTCTGAGATCTCCAGGCTGGAGGCGGGCTGCGCCCCGGAGGGATTCCAGGTGGTCCGCCCCGTTTCCCGCACGGACCGGGCGGAGCATTTGAAACTCCTCGCGGAGGCGGAGTACCTGATCGTGGGCGGGGTGCCCATCACCGGGGAATACCTTCGGGCCGCGAAGAAGCTGAAGTTCATCCAAAAATGGGGGGTGGGCTTTGACAACATCGACATCGAAACCGCCCGGGAGCTGAACATCCCCGTGGCCATTGCGGCGGGCGCCAACGCCGACGCCGTGGCCGAGCTGGCCGTCGGCCTGATGCTTGCCACCCTCCGCCGGATCTCTTTTGTGGACCGGGCCACCCGGCAGGGCGTCTGGTCCAAAGCCTCCATCCGGCCCACCGCTTTTATGATGAAGGGCAGGACCATCGGGCTGTACGGCATCGGCAATATCGCTTACGCGGTGGCTAAAAAGGTGCAGGGGTTTGAGCCGGCGGAGATTCTCTACTATGATCTCAGGCGCCTGCCGCCCGAGGAGGAGGAAGCGCTCCATGCCAGGTACGTTTCGCCGGAGGAGCTGTTTGCCGAAAGCGACGTGCTCTCCCTCCATGTGCCGCTGAACCGGCACACCGCCAAGGCCGTCAACGCCGGTACGCTGGGCAAAATGAAGCCAGGGGCAGTGCTGATCAACACCGCGCGGGGCGGCCTGGTGGACGAGGCGGCGCTGGTCAAGGCCCTGCGGGACGGCGTCATCGCCGGGGCCGGGCTGGACGCCTTTGAGCAGGAACCCATCAACAAGGACAACCCCCTGCTGGCCATGGATAACGTGGTACTGTCCAATCACTGCGGGAACAGCACCATCGACAGTGTCCTGCCTATCACCCGCCATGTCTTTGACAACCTGCTGCGGTTTGAGCGGGGCGAGGCGCTCCCCCCGGCGGACGTGGTGGTCGCCGGGCGGTGATGGGGAAACCGGGCCCGGCCCAACTGTGCAGGACGGGATGAATGCGTCCCAGCAAATATAATAAAAACAAAGGGAGACGATGAAAATGTCAATTGCAAAGGTTCTTGAGTGGGCAAAATGTGAGTGGTCCCAGCCCAAGCCCTCCGTGAGGCGCAAGTGCTTCCAGGGGAGCGACAATATGACCATCACCATGGGCGTGGTGGCCCCCGGCCACCCCGCCGGGCCGCACCGCCACTCCTATGAGCAGACGGTGGTGATTTTGAAGGGCAAGTGCGACTTTTTTGTGGAGGACGAGAAATACACCCTGAGCGGCCAGGTGGAGGACGGCGGGATCAGCTTTATGACCATCCCCCCCAACGCCCTGCACTGGATTGAGAACCCCTACGGCGAGCCCGTCTACAACATGGATATCTTCGCGCCCAAGCGCACCGAGGACCGGGAAGAGAGCGTCCCCGTGAAGTGAGGAGGCCAGCCTGATGAGCGAAAAAAAGCCATTGCGCCGGCGGATTCGCGACCGCGACCTGGTCCTGGGGACCTTCATCAAGACCGCCAATCCCGCCGTCCTTGAAATCGTGGGCTATGCGGGCTTCGACTTTGCCGTGCTGGACTGCGAGCACTCCAATATCAGTTACGGCCAAATTGAGGACAGCGTTCGGACCGGGGAAAACGTGGGACTGCCCATCATCGTCCGGGTGGCGTCCGCCAACGACCAGAACATCTTCCACGCGCTGGACTCCGGCGCTGCGGGTGTGCAGCTGCCCAACCTCTCCACCCCGGAGCAGGTGGCCCAGAGCGTGCGCTACGCCAAGTACTATCCGCTCGGGGAGCGGGGACTGTCCCGGTCCCAGCGGGCGGCGAAATTCGGCTTCTGGGAGTCGGAACGCCCCTATGTGGACAGCGCCAACGAGGACACCGTGGTGAGCGTCCACATTGAGAACGAGGCCATGGCGCGGCGGGCGGAGGAGATCTGCCGGCAGGAGCAGGTGGATGTGCTCTTTGTGGGCCCGGCAGACCTGAGCCAGTCGCTGGGCATCCCCGGGAAGGCCTCCGACCCCAGGGTGGTGGAGCTGGCCGCCCACGTGCTGGAGACCGCGAAAAGGTACGGCAAGGCGGGCGGCGTCTTCGTGGGGAATATGGCCGCGGCCGAACGGTATATCAAGCTGGGGGCCACCTATATTCTGCTGGGCTCGGACACCAGCATGATCGCGAAGGCCGCCAAGGAGGCCGTCGCGGATTTCTCCGCCATGCGCTGAGCGCGCGTCCGGCCGTCATCCCACATCGCTGAAATGCCCCCGATCCATATTGCCGGTCCCGTGTCCCCCGCTTTTTATGGCGTCCATCTTTTGAAACCGTAAACCGGCAGTTCCCTCTACACAAGGAAGGAGAAAATAACATGAAAAAATGGGTAGCTTTGACCCTGGCGCTCCTTATGATGTTCACGGTGACCGGATGCGCACCCAAGGAGGAGGCCTATCCCAGCGGTACGATCAAAGTCATTGTCCCCTTCGGCGCCGGCGGCGATACCGATCTGGCCGCCCGGATCATTACCGACAAGCTGTCCAAGATCCTCAACTGCACCATCGTGGTGGAGAATGTCGGCGGCGGGTCGGGCGTCGTGGGCCATACGCAGATGCTCAATTCCGACCCTGACGGCTACGCGCTGATGATTAATCAGCTGGGCTCCCACGTGACCCAGACCCAGCTCGGCAACACCACATATGAGTATGACGACAGCACCGTGATTTGCGGCATGGGCTCTTTCCCCCAGGCGTTCGTGGTCTCCGCGGATTCCGAGTGGGAGACCTTCCAGGACATGGCGGACTGGGCGAAGGAGCACCCAAATGAGCTGACCTACGGCACGCAGGGCGTCGGCGGCCTTGGGCACACCTGCGCGCTGGACGCGTTCACGCAGCTGGACATCACGGCCAAGGACGTGGCGTTTTCCAACACCGCCGAGTCTGTCACCGGCGTTTTGGGGGGCCATGTTATGATGACCTGCTGTCCCATTGCCGGCGCCGCCCCGTATATTGATTCCGGCGATTTGAAGCTGCTGGCCCTGTCCAACACGTTCTACCAGTACCCAGACGCGCCCACGGTGTCCGACTTCGGCTGTACCGAGGGCATGTACTCCTGGATCGCCATGTTTGGCCCGGGCGGCGTGGATGCCGGGGTGGTGCAGACCCTGTCCGACGCCGTGAAGGAGACCTTGGAGGACGCGGACGTCCAGAAATCCCTGAAGGATTTCGGCATCGAGACGAACTTTGTCCCCGCGGACGAGTATAAAAAGGTCATGGACGTGGAGTGGCAGCGGAATCATGACGCCCTGCTGGCGGCCGGCCTGATCAGCGAGTAATTCGCCGTTTGGCGCGGCCCTCCCCGGTTTTCCCCTTGACCCGTTCCCCCTCGGCCCCGTCCCTGGCATTCCCTGCGCCGCGGCGCAGGGAATGCCAGGGGGCGGCGTATGCCCAAGAGCGGCCCGGACGGTTCCCGGCGTCCGTATGCCGCCGGCAGGCGCGGGGGATCGCTTACAGGCCGATAAGAAATGGAGTTGAAACATGAAAAACTCGAAAAAAAGCCTCAACATCAATCTGTTCGCGGGTATTTTTTGTTTGGCCATGTCCGCGCTGTTCCTGTATGCGTCCTGGACCTATCCCAAGCTGGACCGGGCCGATTTGATCGTCAGCGCAAGGATGTTCCCGAAGATCGTGTCGGTCGGGATGCTGGTCAGTTCCGTCGCCATCATCCTTCAGGCGCTGCTCAAGCCCCAGCCCAGGGGGGCTTATACCGGCGAGGAAAAGCGGGAGTACCTGCGGGTCCTGATCGTCATCGCGCTGTGCGTCGCCTATGTGCTGGTCATGCCGTTCCTGGGCTTTTTGATCGCCAGCGTCATCTTCACCGCGGCGGCCCAGATCATATTCGGGAACCGCAATATCCCGGTGCTGATTCTTGTGAGTATTTTGTTCCCTGCGGCGCTGTACGCCGCCTTCCGGTATGGGCTGAGCGTTTTGCTGCCCGCGGGCCTGTTCGGCTTTTGAATCGGCCGGCTGAAACTCATTGTACAAGAAGGTGTAGAAATGATATCGATCTCTGAGATCCTGAATTTTCAAACTATTTTGATATGTTTCCTGGGCACCTTTATCGGCATCGTGATCGGAGCGCTGCCCGGCCTTACCCCCACCATGGGCGTGGCGCTGTTTCTGCCCTTCACGTTTACGATGGAGACCATCCCCGCGTTTGCGCTGCTGCTGGGCATTTATGTGGGCGGCACCTACGGCGGTTCCATCTCGGCGATCCTGATCCGCACGCCGGGGACCCCCTCCTCCGCGGCCACGCTTCTGGACGGGAATCCGCTGGCGATGCAGGGCAGGGCCTCGGAGGCGCTGTCCATCGCGGCCATCGCCTCTTTTGCCGGCGGCATCATCTCCTGTGTGCTGCTCATGCTCCTGGCGGAGCGAATTGCCCGGGTGGCGCTCAGCTTCGGCCCCGCCGAATACTGCGCGGTCGGCTTGTTCGGGCTGAGCGTGGTGGCCAGCTTCTGCTCCAAAAACTTGGCCAAGGGGCTGTTTTCCGTGTGCTTCGGCCTGTTCCTCAGCTGTATCGGCATGGATAACCTCACCGGCTTTGACCGATTCTCCTACGGCTCCCCCAACGCGCTGGCCGGCGTTCAGACGGTGGCGGCGCTGATCGGACTGTTCGCGTTCGTGGAGGTCTTTTCCAAGGCGAAGACCATCATGCGCAAGCAAGAGCGGGAGATGATGAAAACCACCAACCAGATCGTTTCCATAAAGGTCGTATGGAAAAACGCGCTGAACATGCTCCGTTCCAGCCTGATCGGCACATTCATCGGCATCGTGCCCGCCACCGGCGGCGGCACGGCGTCCTGGCTGGCATACAGCGAGGCGCGCCGGGCGTCCAAGCGCCCGGAGGATTTTGGAAAGGGCGCGTATGAGGGCGTGTTCGCCGCCGAGGCTTCCAACAACGCGGTGACCGGCGGCGCGATGGTCCCCCTGCTGACGCTGGGCATTCCAGGTGACACCATCACCGCCGTCCTGCTGGGCGCGCTGATGGTCCAGGGGCTCGCCCCCGGGCCGCTCCTCTTTTCCGAGCACCCGGAGGTGATCCAGGGCATTTACGTGGCCCTCATCATCTGCAATATTTTTATGCTCATCATCGGCCTTTTGGGCACGCCCCTGTTTGCGCAGATCATCAAGATTCCCAACTCCATTTTGATGCCCTGCGTGCTGATGCTCTGCTTCGTGGGGACCTACGCCATCGGGAACAAGATCTTTGACGTGCGGGTCGCGCTGGCCCTGGGCGTGATCGGCTTCATTTTCGGCGAGTTTGAGATTCCCGTCCCGCCCGCCCTGCTGGGCCTCATCCTGGGGCAGACGGTGGAGAGCAATATGCGCCGCGCCCTGATGCTCTCCAACGGCGACTGGCTCTTCTTCCTGCAAAAGCCCATCTCGGCGGTGTTTATCGCGCTGTCCGTCCTGTCCATCGCGTTCACGCTGATCCGGGACATCCGCCAGGGCGGGAAGACCCCGGCGGCGGAATCGGAAAATCAAGAAAAGGAGTAGATCACCATGCCAAGGATCACAATCACAACGCTGGAGGCCAAAACGCTGGAGCAGAAGCGGGCGCTGGTGGATGGCTTCGCGCAGGTCTGTATGCAGGTGCTCAAGGTGCCCAAAGAACGGGTAAACGTGGCCATCATCGAATATCCCCCCGAAAACCTGGCCACGGGGGGCGTCCTGGTGTGCGACAAGCGCGCGCCGGAGGGGACCGCCCAGGAGGGGCATTGATATGACGGACCACAAAACCGACCATAAATATGATCCGCTGTTCGAGCCGCTGCGCATCGGCTCCCTGACCGTGCCGAACCGCATTGTCCTGTGCGCCATGGGCGGGACCGCGCCGGTGGAAAACGGGAGGTTTAATGAGACGCCCCGCCGTTTTTTCCTCAACTGCGCGAAAAACGGGGTGGGGCTCATCATCCCCGGCCTGTGCCTGCTCACCGACAAATGGGGCCGGCCCGGCTGGCTGGACGAGGCGGCGGACGTTTTCCGCGGCCCGCTGAGGGAGTTTATGCGGGAGCTCCATGAGACCACCGGGGCCAAGCTGGTTCTCCAGCTCAGCGCCGGCATGGGCCGGGGCCTCCGCGCCAGCTTTGGCGCCACCCTGCCCTACTTTGATTATCAGCGGGCCATGGTCTCGTCCTGCGAAATGCCCAATGTGTTCGCACCCGAGATGAAGCACCGCGCCCTTACCGTGCCGGAGATCCGAAAGCTGGTGGACGTCATGGTCAGCAGCGCGCAGCTGGCCCGGGAGGCCGGCTGCGACGGCGTGGAGCTGCACGCCGTCCACGAGGGCTATCTGCTGGACCAGTTCGCCATCGCCAATTATAACCACAGGGACGACGAGTACGGCGGCAGCCTGGAGAACAGGCTCCGAATCACCACCGAGATGATCGCGGGCGTCAAGCGGGCCTGTGGGCAGGATTTCCCCGTGCTGATGCGGTACAGCGCCGCCAGCAAAATGGCCGGGCTGAACCGAAGCGTCCTGCCGGGGCAGGACTATGTGGAGTGGGGCCGCGGCCTGGACGAGAGCGTCTCCGTGGTCCGGCTCATGGAGAACGCCGGGCTGGACTGCCTGGACACGGACAACGGCACCTTTGACTCGTGGCACTGGTGCCATCCGCCCACCTATATGCCGGAGGCCTGTAACCTGCCGGAGGCCGCGTACATCAAGTATTACGCCCGGGTCCCGGTGATCGCTTCCGGCAAAATGGGCAGTCCCGAGGTAGCCCTGAGGGCCGTAGCCGGCGGGGCGGTGGACGCGGTGGGTCTGGCGCGCCCGCTGCTGGCCGACGGCGAGTGGGCGAAAAAGGTCCGCCAGGGCCGCGTCGACGACATCCGGCCCTGTATCGGCTGCCACAACGGCTGCTTCGGCCGTCTGACCTCCGGCAAAAACGTGTCGTGCGCACTCAACCCCGTCAGCCTGCAAGAGGAAAAATATGAGCTGAAGGCGGGGGACGGCCGGAGGGTCCTGGTGGCGGGCGGCGGCATAGGCGGGATGGAGGCCGCCCGGCTGTGCGCCATGCGGGGGTTCCGGACCGAGCTCTATGAGAAAAGCGGCCGGCTGGGCGGGGCGTTTGTCGCCGCCGCGGCGCCGGATTTCAAGGGCGAGGATCGGAAACTGCTGAAGTGGTATGAAAAGCAGCTGAGAGATTTGAACGTCCCCGTCCACCTCAACACCGCCGTTGACAACGCGCTGATCCGTGCGGCGGCGCCGGACGAGGTGATTATCGCCACGGGGGCGGTGCGCAAAAGCCTGCCCATCAAGGGAATCGAAAGGGACAGCGTGTGCGATGCCAAAGATTACCTGCTGGGGAATCGCGCCGCCGGCCGGAACACCGTGGTGATCGGCGGCGGGCTGACCGGGTGCGAGGTGGCCTATTCCATTGCCAAAGAGGGCGGGCACGTCTGCGTGGTCGAGGTCCTGCCCGGTATTCTGAACATCCCCGGCCTGTGCGCGGCCAACGCGAATATGCTGCGGGACCTCCTGGCTTTCCACCATGTGGACGTCTATACGGGGGCCTCCGTTCTGGAGATCGGGGAGGACTGCGTGCGTATCTCCCACGGCGGGGTGGAAAAGGAACTGCCGGCGGACACGGTGGTCACGGCCGTCGGATACCGTCCGCTGCCCTTTGAGCCGGACCTCCCCCCGCAGCGCGTCCACCAGGTTGGCGACTGCGTCCGCGCGGGCAATCTGCTGGATGTGATCTGGGGCGTCTACGACCTGGTGACCAAACTCTAAACTCTTTTGCAGAAAGGAAACGATCCATGAAATTTTTGCTGTGTGAGCCCATCCATCCCGCCGGCATCGAATATCTGAGGCGGTACGGCGAGGTGACCGTCGCCCCCGATGTGAAAACGGAGACGCTGATTGATCTGGTGGGGGACAAGGACGCGATTTTTGTCCGGACCTGGAAGCTGCCCGAGGAGGTCATCGACGCGGGGAAAAACCTGAAGGTGATCGCCCGGCAGGGGAAGGAGATGACCAACATCCCGGTGGAATACGCCACGAAAAAGGGAATCGCGGTGGTCAACGCGCCCCACTCCAACGCGCTGTCCGTGGCGGAGCACAACATCGCGCTGATGATGGCGGTCAGCCGACATATCGTGGAGGGGGACAGGCGGATGCGGGCGGGCGACTGCTCCGACGCGTCCAAAAAGTCCCTGTCCAGCATTTGCAGCCAGCTGGGGCTGGGCGGCGTGGAGATGAGCCGGAAGGTGCACGGCGTCATCGGCTACGGCGATATCGGCCGGCACATCGTGGACATGAGCATCAACGGCTTCAAAATGGACGTGCTCATCCACTCCCGCACGCTGCGGGAGATCCCCGTGGGGGCGACTTGGGTGGACGATGTGGACGAGCTTTTCAAGCGCTCCGACTTTGTGTCGGTCTGCGTCCCCATCCTCCCCGCGACCCAGCAGATGATCGGGGAGCGGCACTTCCGCATGATGAAGCCCACCGCTTACTTTATCAATATCGCCCGGGGCAAAGTGGTGGACGAGGCGGCCCTGGTCCGCGCGCTGAAGGAGCGCTGGATCGCCGGCGCGGCGCTGGATGTGTTTGAGACGGAGCCGCCCCTGGCGGACAACCCCCTCTTCGGCCTGGATAACGTGGTGCTGACCCCCCACGCGGGCGCCATTACGGAGGAATCCACCTACCGCATGGCGATGGAGCAGGTCAAAAGCGTGATCGCGGTGCTGGAGGGGCGGCGCGCGCTGACGCTGTATAATCCCGGCTACGAGCAGTACGCGCGCTGAGAAAAGGGGTTTGGAACATGACACCTGAACAATTGCTGGCCGGGGCGTGTGACATGCACGTCCACAGCGGGCCCGCCCTCGTGCGGCGGGGGCTGGACCACGCCGAATTGGCCCGGGCCTGCGTCCGCGCCGGAATGCGGGCGGCGGTCGTCAAGGACCAGCACATGCCCACCGCCGGGGCCGCCCGGCTGGCGGAGACGTATTTTTCCGGCTCGGACGGGAAATTCAACCTGTTCGGCAGCGTGGTTTTGGGCAACGCCCAGGGCGGGTTGAGTCCGGCGGTCGTGGAGGCGTCCCTGATCTGCGGGGCGAAGGTGGTCTGGATGCCGGTCATGTCGGCGAAGTACCACAGGGAGCGCACCGCGCTCATGACCGCCGCGGCCAGCGCCACGCTGCCCAAGCCGCAGCACCCCCTGAAATACGACCCGCCGATCAGCATCGTGGATGAGGGCGGCAGGCTCCTCCCCCAGATCGGCGACATCTGCCGCCTGATCGGGGAGGCAGGGGCCGTGCTTGCCACCGGCCATATCGACCCCAGGCGGGAGATCCCGCCGCTGCTGGACGAAGCGGTCCGGCAGGGGGTGAAGAAAATCGTGATCACACACCCTGAGTTTTTCCGTGACCACACGCTGGACGAGATGCGCGCGTATACCGATGCGGGGTTTTATGTGGAACACATCCTGACCACGCTCTACTCCGGCAAGCAGACCTATGACGGGCTGTACGAGCTGGTGCGGAACAACGGGGAGCGCGTCATCATCTCCAGCGACATGGGACAGGTCGGCCGCCCCGGGCCGGTGGAGGCGCTGGCCGCCTTCCTGGCGGAGATGCAGAAGCGGGGCGTGCCGGACGGCCGCCTGCGCCAGATCACCAGCCGGAACCAGCGCTATCTGCTGGGGCTCGAGGCCCTGGAGGAGTGAGCCGGGCGCACAGGAATATGGGAAGGAGCATGGAATTGAACAAGGTAAAGGAAAGCTGGCGGCAGGCCCTGGAGCCGCTGAGGAGCGGGGACAGCGTTATGGTCGGCGGGTTTGGGCTGATCGGCGCGCCGCTGACCCTCATTGAGGGGCTGACGCAGACGGATGTGAAGGAGCTGACCGTAATCAGCAACAACGTGGGGGAAAAGGGCCGTGGACTGGGCAAGGTGCTGCTGCAGCGCAAAATCAAAAAGGCGGTCGGCTCCTATTTCACCAGCAACCGCGACGTGGGCGATATGTACGCCCGGGGGGAGATCGAGCTGGAGCTGGTGCCCCAGGGAACCCTTGCCGAGCGGATCCGGGCCGGCGGCGCGGGCATCTGTGCCTTTTTTACACCTACGGCGGCGGGGACAAAGCTGGCCGAGGGGAAGGACACCCGGGAATTCGACGGCCGCCTGTGCGTGATGGAGCTGGGACTGCGCGCCAATGTGGCCCTGATCCGGGCGCACAAGGCCGATACATACGGGAATTTGGTCTACGCCAAAACGGCGCGGAATTTCAATGCGGTGATGGCCACCGCCGCCGACTATGTGGTGGCGGAGGTGGACGAGATCGTAGAGCCGGGGCAGCTGGATCCGGATCTGGTCGTGACGCCGCACCTGTTCGTGGATGCGGTCATTCAGGCGACAAAGGTATATACTGCGGAAGGGGTGAAAGACAGGGATGAGCGTTAAGGAGATGATCGCCGCGCGCGCGGCCAGGGAGCTGAAGGGGCCTGTGGTCATCAATCTGGGCGTCGGTATCCCCACCCTGATCCCCAAGTACGTGGACGACCCCACCGTGTTCATCCAGACGGAAAACGGGATGCTGGGTGTGGGGCCCCGGGACGAGAGCCGGATCGACCCGAATCTGGTGGATTCCGGGAAGGAGTTCATCACGGAGCTGCCCGGAGCCTCCTATTTCGACAGCGCCGCCTCCTTCGGAATGATCCGCGGGGGACACATTGATGTATCCGTCCTGGGCATCCTTCAAATCGACGAGCACGGGCGGATCGCCAACTGGTCGGTGCCGGGCAAAAACATCATCGGCGTGGGCGGCGCCATGGACCTGGTGGACGGCGCGAAAAAAATCATCTGCACCATGACCCACACCGCCAAGGACGGGGGGCTGAAGATCCTGCGCGAGTGCACATATCCGCTGACCTCGCTGCGGACGGCCGATATGCTGATTACCGATTTGGCGGTGTTCCGGTTCGATAATGGCCGGATGCGGCTGATTGAGCTCATGCCGGGCGCTTCCCTGGAGGAAGTGGAGGCGAAAACCGAGGGCAGATTTATCAACTGCCTGTAACGCGGCAAATGGGAGGCTGTTATGGATAAAGTCGTAATTGTCGATGCCTGCCGGACGGCGGTGGGCTCGTTCGGGGGGACGCTGAAGCCCCTGGGGGCCGCGGAGCTTGCCGCCGCGGTGATGAAGGCCGGCCTGGCCCGCGCCGGCCTTGGGGGGGAGGCGGTGGACGAGGTCTACTTCGGCCAGTGCCGCCAGAGTTCCGACCACTCCAATATCGCGCGGTATGCCGCGCTGGCATCCGGCATCCCCGAACGGGCGGCCGGCACCACCGTCATGTGCGCGTGCGCCTCCGGCATGATGGCCATGCGGGACGCGGCCAACACCATCGCCATGGGCCAGAACGGCGTTGTGCTGTGCGGAGGCACGGAGAGCATGAGCAACGCCGTATTCTACCTTTCAAACGCCCGGTGGGGGGTGGGCACCGGCAACGCCGCATTGAAGGATTCCCTTGTGGAGGCGCAGTTCTGCTCCCAGCCCCAGGATATCTACGGCAGGTTCAATATGGGCATGACGGCGGAGAACATAGCGGAAAAGTATGGGATAAGCCGGGCGGACCAGGACTGCTTCGCCCTCGCGTCCCAGCGCAAGGCGGCAAAGGCCCTGGCGGAGGGAAAGTTCCGCGACGAGGTCATCCCCCTTACGGTGCCCCAGGGGAAAAAGAAGCCGCCCATCGTGTTTGATACCGACGAATACCCCCGCGACACCTCAATGGAAAAGCTGGCCGCGCTGCGCCCGGTATTCAAAGAGGGGGGCACGGTGACGGCGGGGAACTCCTCGGGGCGGAACGACGGGGCCTCCGCCCTCCTGCTGATGAGCGAGCGCAGGGCGGCCGAGCTGGGGGTCCGGCCCCTTGGGACGATCCGGGGGATTGCCAGCGCCGGGACGGACCCGCGATACATGGGTATGGGGCCGGTGGAGGCGGTGCGCAAGGTGCTGCGGATGACCGGCCTGGGCCTGGACAGCGTGGATTTGATCGAGCTGAACGAGGCGTTTGCCGCCCAGTCCCTCGCGTGTATCCGGGAGCTGGGGCTGGAGGAGAGAATGGATATCATCAACGTCAATGGCGGCGCCATTGCCCTTGGACATCCGATCGGCTCCTCAGGAAGCAGGATCGTCGTCACGCTGCTCCATGAGCTCAGACGGCGCGGCCTGCGCCGCGGCATCGCGTCCCTGTGCGTCGCGGGCGGCATGGGCATGGCGGCCGTTGTTGAGGCCCTTTGACGCGAGAGGCCGCCATGGATTATATACGTCATGTCATCACCTCCGCCTGTAGCAGCACCCTGTTTATCGTCTTTGCCATCGCGTTTGCCGGCTATGTGGCCGGGCGGATCCAGATAAAGGGTGTCGGCCTGGGGACGGCGGGGGTATTCCTGGCCGCGCTGGTGTTCGGCCATTTCGGGTATGCCGACGGGTCGCTGCTCCATGCCGCTGGCATCGTGACGACTAGCGCCGCCGCTTTGAAGCGCGATATGTCGCTGGTCCAGAACATTGGGCTGCTGTGCTTTGTCACGGCGGTGGGGTTCATCGCCGGCCCGGGCTTTTTTCACAATCTGAGAAAAAACGCCCGCTCGTACGTACTGCTGGCCGCCGTCATCATCGGCGGCGGCAGCCTGGTCTGCGTGGCGGTGTCCGGGCTGACCGGCCTTGACGCGGCCATGGCCGTGGGTCTCCTCTCGGGGGCGCTTACGACCACGCCGGGGTTCGCCGCGGCGCAGGATGCGCTTGCCTTCAACGACGCTTTGCTGGCCGAGGTGTCCGCGGGGTACGCCATTGCGTACCCCTTTGGGGTGATCGGTGTGGTGCTGTTTGTGCAGGTCGTGCCGAAGCTCCTGAAGGCGGATATCGCGCGGGAGCGGGAACTGATCCGGGCCGCCCCGCGCGAAGCGGAGGAGGGCGGGCCGCAGAAATTTTTTGAGCTGGATCCGCTGGGAATCGGCGCGTTTTCACTGGCAGTTTTCTTGGGGGTCCTGTTGGGGAAATTTACGCTCCCCCTTCCCGGCGGGGCCGCGTTCTCGCTGGGCAATACGGGCGGCGCGCTGCTCATGGCCTTGGCGCTGGGGCACTTCGGGCACATTGGGCGCATCGCCATGAGAATGCCTGCCGCCTCCCTGAAAACACTCCGGGAGTTTGGGCTGGCCATGTTTTTGATCGGGGCCGGCGTGCCCGGCGGGGCGGAGTTTATGGGGATCCTTCGGAAGTATGGCGCGGTGGTGTTCGTATACGGCGCGCTTATGACGCTGGTGCCCATGGTCCTGGGGTTTGTCGTCGCCAAATATGTCGCAAAGCTCCACATGTTCAACAGCCTCGGGTCCATCACGGGCGGAATGACGAGCACGCCGGCGCTTGGCGCGCTGATCGCCACGGCCGGAACGGACGATGTGGCGGCCTCTTACGCCTCCACCTATCCGGTGGCTCTGGTGCTGATCGTGCTGGCCTGCCAGTTTATCGTCAAGTGAGAACCTGCATGCACAGCCGAAGCCGCCGGATGGACGCTGAGGCGGATTTACAGCCGAATGTGGAGATACAGCGTATGGATTTTGGGGCGGTGGAGGAACTTCTATAAACGAGCCATGGGTCGGCTTTTTCGGAAGCTGACCCATGGCGATCTGTTTTTATGGACAATAGAACGATACAAAGCGCTGCGGGCAAAGCGAACGCCCCGGATCCAATCCCGTCTATCAGGAAAAACTCCCATAGGATTTGAAACGGTTGACAGCAGGCACAAAGTATGGTTACAATATCCTGAGAAGGGAGGGCGGGTCCCATGTATGCGGTTGCAGTTTGTGACGATGAGGAGCCTGTGCTGCGGCACATTGCCCGCAGTATCTCCCTGGAATTTGAGCGAAGGGGCCAGCCGACCGTTGTAGACGAGTACAGCGGGGCCACCGCCTTGGAGAAGCGGTTTCAGCTGGCGAATTCCTACGATGTGCTGCTGATTGATATTGACATGCCGAAGCTGGACGGCATTGAGTTCTGCCGCCGCTTTCGTGAGCAGGGCGGCGACTCGTTAATTGTATTCGTATCCAACCGGGAGGAGCTGGTGTTCAAAACATTCGAGGTGGCTCCATTCCGCTTCGTCCGGAAAAGCCGTCTCCGCAAGGAAATAGGCAAATTATGCGACGACATCATTATCGAGCTGGAGCGGCGCGCGGACAAATTCCTTTGCTTCAACGACGAGCAAGGCAGCCGTATGTACTCTGTGAACATCCGAAAGCTGATGTATGTGGAGGCCAGCCGCAAATACTGCAAGCTCTGTTCTGTCGGCGATACGCTGGAGATACAGATCCAGTTCAATGAGATGATGGCGAAATTGGGCGCAATGGGATTCATTCAAATTCATCGAAGCTATCTTGTAAACCCCGCGTTTATTTATTTGATTGATAATGATTCCGTGACATTGGACGACGGAGAGCGGTTGCCCATGAGCAGGAATAGAAGAAATGATGTAAAGGATTCGTTTTTCCATTGGCGGAGGGCGGGTTTGTGATGGAATTTTTGAAGTGTGTTTTGGATTGGTACGGGAATTCCCAATTCCTGATGGTAGTGCTGATGCTGTCCGCCGTGTTCCCGCTTCGAAGAAGCATCCCCCATACGGTTTTGGCCGGCGGCTTCCTGACCGTATGCTTTTCGCTCTGCAATGGTCTGGGCGGCTGGATGATGTTACAGGGCAGACTGCCGGCCATGGTCAATTTTCAATTATTCCTTCTGTTTGTGTTTTTGTGGGCGCTGCTGTTTGGATATACCGCGTTGGACATAGCGGCCAGCCAACTAATCAGCACGCTCCTGTTTTTCATCAACAGTGTGTACCTGTGCTATCGGCTGGTGGGAGTGGTATTCCCTTCTGCCGATGGTGGGCGCTCCGTTCAGAACCTGATGACCATTCTGCTCCTGCTGCTGCTTGTCCCGGTACTGAGGCGGATGATCCACCCAATTAAAATTAAGATGTCAACGATGTACTGGGTACTGGCGGACCTGACCCTGGCGATTATGATTGTCCTCAGCAGCTCCCATGCCGAATTGCCGGAACAGGATGATCTAGGGATGGTGCTGATCCTGCTCACAATGAATTTCACCCTCTACTTCCTCCTGGTGCGCGTGGCGGATGAAACCGAAAAACAGATGGAACTGGCGCTCTCCAATCAGAGCCTGATGCTTCAAGTGCGGCAAATGGAGAACATAAAACCAATGCTGGAGAGAACGCGGCAGATGAGGCATGAGCTGAAAAACAATTATTTTCTCATAGAGTCCATGCTGCTGGAAAAGCGGTACGAGGAGGCGCAGAAGTTTCTCCATGAGAAAATTGGGCCCCGTCTGGAAGAAAAAGAATTGGTTGCCACAGGGAATCACTTTATCGACCTGCTGCTCTCACAGAAAGTAAACGAGGCGCGCCTGAAGGGGATCCCCGTGGAATTGGACGTGCTGCTGCCCGACCAGATTTCCATCAATCAGGAGATGCTGTGCGGTCTGTTGTTCAACCTGTGGGACAACGCCATTGAGGCGTCCTCCGACATCACTGACCCGGGGATTTATTTTTCCATGAATAAGGTTAAGGGCTATATAGAAATAGAAATCCGCAACAAAATCGTTTGTTCCGTGCTGGCCAACAACCCGGATCTGGGCACAACAAAACGTGACGCGGAGAATCACGGCGTGGGCATGGGGATCATCCGGCAGATTGTTCAAAGGTACGACGGGAATTTGACCATTTTGGAACGGGACAACTGGTTTGCAGTGAGCGCGATCTTAGCTGACCGCATGAATTAGGGGTGTGCGCATGAATCAATATTTTATTTCCAGCGTGGGGGAACGGGCCGCCAAGGGCCAGCCGCTATCCGCCCAAGCACATTACGCCATTGGCATAGAGCTGACCTCCGGGCATATCCGTATGCTTGCGGTGGATTTGCTGGTGCGCAGGTTGGGCGCAAAAACGGTGGCCATCCCGTTTCAGGCTAATGAGGAATACGCGCTGAGCATGGCACGGGCGATTGAGAATTTTATAGATGAGGAGGGGCTGTCGCGCCAGCGGCTGCTGGGCGTGGGGGTTACGGTCCCGGGGATTGTGGACGCCGACCGGACGCATATCACCGACGCGCCCACTATCCAAGTAAAGCGGATGGCCGCGGCGGATTTGATATGCCATATCCCATATCCCGTCTGGATGGAAAACGACGCAAACGCCGGCGGATACGCGGAATGGTGGAACCGCGCGGGGGTGGCGGATATGGCCTATCTGTCTGTGGGCCGCGGCGTGGGCGGCGCAATCTTGATCGCGGGCAGCACCTACTTAGGCACGCATACCCGTTCCGGGGAATTCGGCCATATGTGCATCCATCCCGGCGGCAGGACCTGCGAGTGCGGCCAGCGGGGATGCCTGGAGGCGTACTGCTCCACGGGCAGGCTGTCGGACGCGTTGGGCATATCCCTGGAGGAGTTTTTCAGCGGTGTGGAGGGCGGGAACGCCCAGTACCGCGAGCTGTGGGACGACTATCTGGACAACCTGGCCATTGGCGTTCGAAATATCCATGTGATTTTGGACTGCGGAATTGTGGTTGGGGGAAAGCTCTCCCAGTTCCTCGCGCGCCACTTCGCGGAGATGGAATCGCGGCTGCGGACACTTGACGCCGGTTATGTGCGGGAGCCGTACCTGTCCATCTGCCGGTACCGCTCCCATTCGACGGAGATCGGCGCGGCGCTGTACTTCATCGACAAGTTTATCAAGCAGCACTGAACAGGGCGGCCCGCCGGGCCGCCCTGTTTTTGCGCAGCCGCCGGAAATGGGATCTTGAAATACATCTCGTACCGCATTTGTGCATTTCGTACCAAAACAAAATATTATCCTGTTGGTTATTGTAATATGGCACTATCCACGTGAGGGCCGGGCACACAAAGACTGCCGGCCTGAAAGGACAGGGTGAAAGGAGCATGAAAAATGAAAAAGAAACGCACACGGAAAACCCTAAGTATGCTGCTGGCTACGGCACTGCTGCTGTCCCTGCTGGCCGGCTGCAACAGCGGCGGCGCGGAGAGCTCCAACCCGGCGGAGAGCGAGGCGGCGGGCCTTCCCTCCCAGCAGGTGAGCACCGGGGAGCTGGAGGAGCTTGGCTCCGGCGACGTGAAGTGGTCCGAGGAGACGACCGCCGACGGCTGGGTCAAAGTGACCAACCAGGATGGGCCCACCCTGGGCTATTCCCCCGACTCCGGCGTAAAGCTGCTCCAGTCTGGTGGGTACGCCTTCAAGGACATGAACAAAAACGGCGAACTGGACCCCTACGAGGACTGGCGGCTGGACGATGTCACGCGGGCGCAGGATCTGGCGTCCCAGATGTCGCTGGAACAGTGCACCGGCCTGATGAACCTCCAGTTTGACCGCTCCGGCAGTTCCGGGGTTATGGGCGATGACGTCAAGTATCAAGTTGACCACGGTGTGCGGGCCTTTGGGAACAATGTGTCTTCCTCCATCGAAACGACCGTGGCCTATGTAAACATGATCCAGGCATATGTGGAGGCGCTGGATCTTGCGATTCCTATTGAGACGCACGCCGAAACCAGCGTCAGCGGGATTTCCACCTGGCCCGGCAACCTGGGCATGGCCGCCACCTTCGACCCTGAGCTGGAGCTGGTGCGCGCGAACTGGTACGCAAAGGAATACCGCAACCTGGGCATTACCACGCCCAACCTTCCCCAGGTCGACATGGCCACCGATCCCCGGTATAACCGGTTCGCGGAAACCCTCGGTGAGGACCCCCAGCTGGTCGTGGACATGGCGGCGGCCCTGGTCAACGGGATGCAGTCCACCTATGATGAAAGCGGGACCGATCTGGGTTGGGGCGAGGACAGCGTCAACGCCGTTGTGAAGCACTTCCCCGGGGATGGCACCAATGAGGGCGGCCGCGAGGCCCACAATGAGGGGGAATACGGCAAGTGGAACGTTTATCCCGGTGACCAGCTGTACACCCACCTGCTGTCCTTCCAGGAGACCTTCAACCTCTCCGGCAAAACGGGGAGCGCGGCTGCGGTTATGCCGGCGTATTCCATCTTCTATGACAGCGACGGGGCCTACCTTGGGGAGACCACCATGGGCGCCAGCTACAACAAGTACATCATCACAGACCTGCTCAGGGACGAGCTGGGCTTTGACGGCATGATCTGCACCGATTACGGCATTACCACCGACGGGGTGAGCAATTATGGCGTTGAGGATCTGGACGTGGTGGAGCGCCATTACCTCCTGCTGGAATCCGGCGTGGACCAGGTGAGCATGGGCGAAGGCTACGACGTTATGTACGAGGCCGTCCAGCGCTATGTTGAAACCTATGGCGAGGAGGCCGCCATTGAGCGCCTGCGCACGTCCTGCGCCCGGATCGTCAAAAATTCCATGCAGATCGGCCTGTTTGAGAACCCCTATCTGAGCACCGAAAAGAGCAAGTCCATTGTGGGCTGCGACGAGGCTGTGGAAGCTGGGTATGACGCCCAGGTCAAGTCCGTTGTTATGCTGAAAAATACTGACAGCATGATCCACAAGGCGGACGGTGAAAAGCCCACGGTTTATGTGCCCATGCAGTACAACGAAGGCGCTTTTGATTTTATGACAATGACCAAGGGGAAAGCGGGCTTCTCCCTGCCCATCCCCATTGAGCAGCTCTCCCAATACATGGACGTGGTGACCGACACAGTGGGCAGCCCCTCCGGCGAGGACGGCGGCTACCTCCCCGGCGACATCATCCGCGCTTCCGCCGCCGACCTGGCCGGTGTCGACTATGCCCTGGTGTTTGTTTCCAGCCCGCGGGCCAGCGGCTATGATAAGGAGAACGGGACTTATGTGCCCGTGTCACTCCAATACCGTACTTACACGGCCAATTCCCCCTATGTCCGGCAGAACTCCATCAGCGGCAATGAGGTGACCATCGAGGTGCAGGACACCTATGGCGCGCAGATGGTGAACACCAGGGAGAACAACTCCTACTACGGCAAATCCTCCACCGCCAAAAACGAGGGCGATTTGGACATTATTGAGTATGCGGCCGCAAACTGTGAGCACGTGATCGTGGCTGTGGACACCACGCATCCCTTTGTCACCTCTGAATTTGAGGACCAAGTGGACGCCATCCTGCTGTACTTCAGCGTTTCCGAGCAGGCTGTGCTGGATATCGTGACCGGCCAGGCCGAACCCTCCGGCCTTCTGCCCTTCCAGATGCCCGCCAATATGGAGACCGTGGAGGCCCAGTACGAGGACGTCCCCCGGGACATGGAGTGCCATGTGGACAGCGACGGCAATACCTATGATTTTGCCTTTGGCCTGAACTGGTCCGGCGTCATCCAGGACGCGCGCACCGCAAAGTACGCCGTAGATCCCATTGAAGGCTGACCTCGTTTCCGTGATCCCCGCCCCCGAGGGGCGGGGATCACGGAAACGAATTGGGGCTTCTTAGAAATCATTACGAAAGGGAGATCAATGTGAAAGGATGTCATAAGAGAATTTGCGCCCTGTTTTTGGCCGGAACCATGCTATCCTCCATGCTGGCGGGTTGCAATTCCGGCAGCGGTGAAAACTCCGATCCAGTGCAGACCCCTTCTGAACTGCCCCCGTCCCAGCCGGTTGTAAGCGATACCGTCAAGTGGAGCGAAGAGACCACAAAGGAAGGCTGGGTCCGCGTAACAAACCAGGATGGGATGGTGCTGGGCTATTCTCCGGACTCCGGGGTCAAGCTGATCGAGTCCGATGGGTATGCGTTCAAAGACTTAAATAAAAATGGTGTGCTGGACCCCTATGAGGACTGGCGGCTGGACATCGAAACCCGCGCGGAAAACGCAGCTTCTTTCTTGTCCGATGACGAGATGATTGCCATGATGCTGCTGGGTACGGACTTCACCGGCGGCGCCGACGGGAATATCGCAGATGATGTCAGGGAAAAGCTCGACAACGGCTTCCGCAACCTGGCGGCGGCGCCCACAGGGGATATCGCCAATATGGTAACCTACTCCAACAAACTCCAGGCGTACGCGGAAGGGAAGGGCGCCGGGATCCCGATTGACCTGCAGGGCGAGCCGGACCTCTCGGCCGTCTCCGTATGGCCGTCAGCCCTGAGTCTCGCGTCGTCCTTTGACCCGGACCTCATCCATGAATTTGCGAAGATCCGCGGGCAGGAATACCGGGCCATCGGGGTGACGTCGGCGAATATGCCGCAAATTGACCTGGCCACCGAGCCCAGGTGGTTCCGCATATCGGAGACCTTTGGCGAGGACCCCGCGCTGGTCATTGATATGGCGCAGGCGTATGTAAACGGGCTGCAGTCCACCTATAGCGAAACCGGCGAGGACCAGGGCTGGGGCGCGGACAGTGTGGCGGCGTATGTCAAGCACTTCCCCAGCGACGGCCCCGGCGAGGGGGGCAGGGAATCCCACCGGCCTTACGGCAAGTACAGTGTGCAGCCGGGCGGACAGCTGGCTACGCATCTGAAGGTGTTTGAGGCGGCATTTAACTTGGACGGGAAAACCAAGGGGGCGGCCGGCGTTATGCCGAGCTACTCGATTGGAATAGGCCAGGACGGCGTTGCGCTGGGCGGCGAGCACGTGGGAAGCGGCATGAGCAACTACAAGGTGACACAGATGCTGCGCGGGGACCTGGGTTTTGATGGCGTCGCCGTGACCGACTATGGCGTCATTGACGATTTTGCCCCGTGGGGCGCGGAGAACCTGACCGTCGCGGAGCGGTGCCTGCTGGTGTTGGAGGCCGGTACGGATAAGGTCGGGTCTTCGGACGACCTTGAGGGCATGAAGGGCGGCGCCAAGCTGTACGAGGAGAAGCATGGCGCGGAGGCCCTGCACACCCGCCTGACGGAATCCGCGCAGCGCATGATCACAAATATGCTCAAGCTGGGCCTGGTAGATAACCCGTACCTGCTGGTGGACGAGAGCAGCGCGAAATGCGGCACGAAGGCGCAGCAGGATGCGTCTCTGGAAGCGCAGCTGAAGTCGGTGGTTTTGCTCAAAAACAGCGGTGATCTTATCAAAAACCGGCAGGGCGAAAAGCCCACGGTGTACATCCCGCTGGAATATAATCCGGCCACCGAAGCGGTGACTCTGGGCCCGTTCGCGGCTCCGGCCTCTCCGGCTTCCTTCTCGACCGCGATTGATGTCCGGGTGGCGTCTAAGTACTTTAATGTCGTGACGGATACCATCAGCGATACCCTGACCGGGCCCGCGGATGAAAACGGCAACCCCACCCTGGGGCCGAATGACGTGATCCGCGCCTCCGAGGCCGAGCTGGCGGCGTGCGACTTCGCCTTGGCGCTGGTCGGCAGCCCCGTCAACGTACCGGGCTCCATCGGCATGGGGTACGACCCCGAAAAGGAGGAGTACATCCCCATTTCCCTGCAGTATGGCCCGTACACCGCAAACTCCGACGCCGTTCGGAAGACCTCCATCGGCGGGGACCTTCTTGAGGACGGGACAAAGGAAAACCGCTCCTATTATGGCAAGTCCTCTATCATCACGAACTCGGATGAATTGGGATTTATTCTTGACCTGACCAAAAAGGTTGACCATGTGGTCGTGGTCGTCAAGGCGGTAAACCCCATGATTGTCTCGGAATTCGAGAAGGAGGTCGACGGCCTGCTGGTCCATTTCGGCGGCGTCGGCGATGAGGCTCTGTGCCAGGTCCTCTCGGGCCAGGTGGAACCCAGCGCCCTTCTGCCTGTGCAGATGCCCGCCAACATGGAAACCGTGGAGGCCCAGTATGAGGATGTCCCCCGGGACATGGAGTGCCACGTGGACAGCGACGGCAATACCTATGATTTTGCCTTTGGCCTGAACTGGTCCGGCGTGATCCAGGACGCGCGCACCGAGAAGTACGATGTGGATCCGATAAAAGGCTGACAAACATACGAGGAGGTTTCGCAATGAAAAAGCAGTTGAAAAAAGTGTGCTGTCTGGCGCTGGCGGGGATGATGCTGCTCTCCCTGTTGGCCGGCTGCAAGCCTGACAGCGCTGAAAATTCCGACTCTGTGGAGCCCACGCCCTCTGCCCCTCCGTCCCAGCAGGTGTCTGCCGGGGAACTGGAGGAGCTGGGCTCCGGCGACGTGAAGTGGTCCGAGGAGAAAACCGCCGAGGGTTGGATGAAGGTGACCAACCAGGGCGGGGCCACCCTGGGGTACTCCCCCGACTCCGGCGTAAAGCTGCTCCAGTCCGACGGGTACGCCTTCAAGGACATGAACAGGAACGGCAAGCTGGATCCCTACGAGGACTGGCGGCTGGACGCGGACACCCGCGCCGCGGATCTGGCCGGCCAGGTCGCGTGGGACCAGATCCCTGGCCTGCTGCTGCTGTCCACCAAGGGCGGGCGCAGCACCAACTTCTCCGATGACATGAAAGAAAGCATCAGTGCCGGCGTACGGACCTTCGACGGCTCGGTGTCCGATGTGAACGACTCGGTGTCCTACACCAATACCGTCCAGGCTTACGTGGAGGCGCTTGATCTGGCAATCCCTGTGGACTTCCACGCGGAGACCGGCGCCATGATGAGCGTGAAGCTGGGCACCTCCTGGCCCGACACCCTGGGCCTGGGCGCCACCTTTGAACCGGAGATGGCCCGGAACGCCGGAGAGGCCCTGTCCGCCGTCTACCGCGCTGCGGGAATCACGACGGTGAACTCCCCCCAGATCGACCTGATTACGGAACCGAGATGGAGCCGCTCCGCCGGCAGCTATACGGAAGACCCGCAGCTGGGCTCCGATATGGCCAAGGCGTTTGTATCCGGCCTGCAGTCCACCTATGATGAGAACGGCGGCGACCAGGGGTGGGGCGCGGGTTCCGTCAACGCCACACTCAAGCATTTCCCGGGCAACGGCACCGCCGAGGCGGGCCGGGAAGGGCACAATGATTACGGCAAGTACAATGTATACCCCGGCGATAATTTCTATACGCATCTCCTCCCGTTCCAGGCGGCCATGGACCTGGACAGCGCCACGAGCTCTGCCGCCGGCGTCATGCCGGACTACGGCATCGGCATCGACGACAGCGGCGACCCGCTGGGCGGCGAAAAGGTGTCCAGCGCGTACAGTTCCTATAAGATCACCGAGGTCCTGCGGGAGGAACTGGGCTTCGACGGCATGGTGGTCACCGATTACGACATCGTGGATGCCCGCCCATGGGGCACGGAGGACCTCTCCGAGACCGAGCGCGCCCTGATGATCTTCGAGGCCGGTGTGGACAAAATCGGCAGCTACGCCAATGTGGACACACTGCGGGAAGCGGTCCAGATGTATGTGGACGAGCACGGCCAGGAGGAGGCGGAAACCCGCTTCCGGGATTCCGCGCGCCGGGTGGTGCGCAATATGATCCAGATCGGGCAGATGGATAACCCGTATATTTCCGCCGACTCGCTCAACACCGCCATTAAGAACGAAGCGTATGAGGACAACGCGTATGAGGCCCATTTGAAGTCCCTGGTCATGGTGAAGAACAGCGGGAGCCTGATCGGCGACAACGGCGGCGAAAAGCCCACCGTCTACATCCCCATGGTGTACAGCGAGGGCCGTTCGGATATGTTCTCCCTGATGATGTTCGGCCCCCAGCCAGCCTCCTGGGCCATGCCCATCAACGCGAATACCGCCAGCAAGTATTTCAACGTTGTGACCGACCGTGTGGCGGATGCGCTGACCGGCGAGCCGGATGAGGACGGGAAGCCCACCGTATCCCGGGATGACATCATCCGGGCCTCTGCGGAAGAGATCGCGGCCTGCGATTTCACGCTGGTGGTCATCAACTCCCCATCCAACAGCGGCGGCGGGTATGACAAGGAGACCGGGGAGTACCTGCCCATCTCCCTGCAATACGGCAATTATGTGGCCAATTCCCCCTATGTCCGGACCCAGTCCCTGGGCGGCGATACCATTACGATTGAGCAGACGGATGTTTATGGCACCCAGACCGTTAAAAGCAGCGAAAACCGCTCCTATTACGGGAATGCCGCCCGGGTTTCCAACGCGGACGAGCTGGATAAGATCACCTATGCCAACTCTGTCAGCGAGAATGTTGTGGTCCTCGTGAAGGCGAGCGGCTCCATGATCGTATCCGAGTTTGAATCCAGCGTGGATGCCATCCTGTTTGATTTCGGCGGGGCCAGCGACGAGGCCGTGTGCGAGGTGGTTTCCGGCAGCTATGAGCCCTCCGGCCTGCTGCCCCTCCAGATGCCCGCCAACATGGAGACCGTGGAGGCCCAGTATGAGGACGTCCCCCGGGACATGGAGTGCCACGTGGACAGCGACGGCAATACCTATGATTTCGCCTTCGGGCTCAACTGGTCCGGTGTGATCCAGGACGCGCGCACCGAGAAGTACGACGTCCCTCCCCTGGAGGGCTGAGCTCGTAACCATCCACAGGGCGCACCGCACCCCATGCTTTTAGGGCAGCGGTGCGCCCTGATTATGATTCTGATTGGAAGGGAGCCGTTATTTTGAAAAACAAAAAGTGGGTAAAGCCTGTGATTTCTATAGCGGTTTTTGCCGCGATTATCGCGGGCATTTGGCTTGGCGTCCAAAGCCTGCTGGGGGGCCGGGGCGTAGCGGCCAGCAAGGACGACATTTTAGCGGTGGTGAAGTCTGTACTGCCCTACTTGATTGTCATGGCGGTTGCGGTGGTTGCGATTGCGGCGGCATTTATCGTATGCGCGGTCAAGAAGCCCTCCGCCGCCAAAAAACTGACCATCCAGGTGCAGGCCGCGGCGGCGGGGATGCTGGCCATCGTTGTCTGCATCAACCTGATCTGCGTTGGCCCCATGTCGTCCCTGCTGAATGTCAGCGCGGGCGCGAAAGGGGCCATGTCCGAGGGCACCCAGGAGCGGTCCCGCGCCCTGGCGGAGCAGATCGCGGAGGAGGGGATCGTCCTGCTGAAAAACAAGGACGGCGCGCTGCCCCTGGGCGCGGACGTCACCAGGCTCAACGTGTTCGGCTGGGCTTCTACCAATCCCATCTATGGCGGAACCGGGTCGGGCGAGTTTTCCAGCACCGCGGATAAGGTTACCCTGCTGCAAGGGCTTGAACTGGCCGGTTATGAGCTGAACCAGGACTTGATTGATTTTTACGTGAAAGAGGAAGCGGAGCGCCCGGAGGTGGGGATGTATATCCAGGACTGGACCAACCCCGAGGCCAAAATCAAGGATATGGACCGGGCAAAGCTGTTTGACGGCGCAAAGGAGTTTTCAGACACCGCGCTGCTGGTGGTCTCCCGTTCCGGCGGCGAGGGCGCCGACCTGCCGGGCAGCATAACGGATGAGAATTCGATTGCCGAGGCCGCCGCCACAGGGCGGGGGGTCCGGTATACCAGCCAGAAGGACGACATTGACCCCGAAAAGAGCTACCTGGAATTGACCAACCGGGAGACTGCCTTACTGGAGCGGCTCAACGAGGAGTTCAAGAATATCATTGTAATTATCAATTCGGCCAACACCATGGAACTGGGCTGGATTGACGAGTATGAGAACATCGGCGGCGTGATCTGGTGCGCGGGGCCCGGGGAGTTCGGCTTTGCGGCCTTGGGCCGGGTGCTGAACGGCTCTGTGAACCCGTCGGGCAGGACGGCGGACACCTATCTCTATGACCTGACGGCCGCCCCCACCTATCGGAATTTCGGGAATTTCGAGTATGACAACGTGTCTGAGCTGGTGAACCGCCCGGGAAGCGCCGACAATTATAAGGCGACCTTTGTCAACTATGTGGAGGGCATTTACGTAGGCTACAAGTTCTATGAGACGGCGGCGGAGGAAGGGCCCATCGACTACGAGAAAACGGTGCAGTTCCCCTTCGGCTTCGGCCTGTCCTATACCTCCTTCCAGCAGGAGATCACAGAACTGGCCGAGACGGACGGTACCGTCACCTTGAAGGTCAAAGTGACCAACACCGGTTCTGCCGCGGGCAAAGATGTGGTTGAAGTTTATTATACGCCGCCTTATACTAATGGTGGGATTGAGAAGGCGTCCGTCAACCTGCTTGCGTTCGCCAAGACCGGGACGCTGGAGCCCAACAAATCCGAAGTGGTTGAACTCTCCTTTGCGCTGGAGGACATGGCCTCCTATGATGATTTGAACCGGGGCTGCTATGTCCTGGAGGCGGGGGACTATGAGATCAGCATCCGCTCCGATTCCCACACGGTGCTGGCCGCCCAGACGGTGCATGTGGACGCGGATGTGGTCTACAACGACAGCGAGGCCGGGGCCCGCTCCACGGATGCCGTCACCGCTGTGAACCGCTTTGACTTTGCCCGGGGGGACGTCGCCTACCTGAGCTGGGCGGACGGCTTCGCCAATTATGCCCAGGCCACGGCCGCCCCCGCCAGCATGAGCATGAGCGGGGAGGCCAAGGCGGGCTTCATCTCCAACGCGGTCTACACACCTTCTGCTCCGCCGTGCCGGGGAAGTGGACGGTGATGAGCTGCACCCTGGCGGCGGGGCTGTCCCTCCAGTGGTTCCGCAACACCTTCTGCGCCGCCGAGCGGGAGGCGGCAGCCGGGATGGGCGCCGACCCCTACGAGCTGATGACCGCCCAGGCCCAGCGCAGCCCCATCGGGGCCAACCGCCTGCTCTATCTGCCCTACCTCATGGGGGAGCGCTCGCCGCTGCTGGACTCCGATGCCCGGGGGGCGTTTATGGGCCTGTCCGCCATCCACACCAAGGGCGACCTGATCCGGGCTGTGATGGAGGGGGTGGCCTACTCCCAGCGGCAGTGCCTGGATGTGTTCCGGGGCCTGGGGGTGGACGTGGCCGACATGGCGGCCTGCGGGGGCGGCGGGCGCAGCCCCTTCTGGCGGCAGATGCTGGCGGATGTGTACGGCTGTCCGGTGAAAACCATCGTCTCCGCCGAGGGGCCGGCCCTGGGCGCGGCCATCCTGGCGGGCGTGGGCGCGGGGGTGTATGCCTCGGTGTCCGAGGGCTGCGCCGCAGCGGTGCGGACAGGGGAGTGCCAGCAGCCCGTGCCGGAAAACTCTGGGGCATATGAACCGTTCTACCAGCTTTACCGGGGACTGTACCCCGCCTTGCGGGACAGCTTCCACACCTTGGCGGCACTTTAAGGAGGCGGCAATATGGAAGTTAAAAGCGTATTTGACCGGGAATTCGCCCCTTACGGGCAAGTACATAAGGGCTACGAGCTGTCCGGCCTGCTGGCGGCGATGGACGCCATCCCCCTGCCCGATGAGGGCACAGCCTACCGGCCCTCCATCCCGGAGCTGGAGGCTCTGCCTGTATTCTGTCAGTTTGAGGGCAACGCCTACGGCGGGATGCCGGTGCAGCTGGGGATGTGCTGGGGCCGGAACACGCAGCTCAACTGCCTGGAGTACCACCGGGACAGCGAGTTCAACGTGGGTACGGAGGACTTCATCCTCCTGCTGGCCAAGCAGAACGAGATCGAGGACGACGCGCTGGACACGGCCAAGGTCAACGCATTCCGCGTCCCCGCCGGGGTGCTGGTGGAGGTGTACGCTACCACGCTCCACTATGCCCCCTGCCACACCGATGCGGCCAAGGGCTTCCGGGTGGCGGTGGTTCTGCCACGGGGGACCAATACGGAGAAGCCGGAAACCATTGGGACGCAAGGCGATTCTAAACTGCTGTGGGCGCGGAACAAGTGGCTGCTGGCCCACCCGGACAGCGCCGAAGCCAAGCAGGGTGCCTATGTGGGCCTGAACGGCGAGAATATCGACATCAAAGACCAAATCTGAGGAGGAGTGCACCATGAAAAACATCCCTGACGTGAAGCTGGGCCTCATCGCCGTGAGCCGGGACTGCTTCCCCATCGCCCTGAGCGAGCGCCGCCGCGCCGCCATCAAAGCCGCCTATTCCGGCAACCTCTACGAGTGCCCCGTCACCGTGGAGAACGAGCTGGATATGCTCAAGGCCGTGGCCGATGTGAACGCCGCGGAATGCAACGCGTTGGTCGTTTTCCTGGGCAACTTCGGCCCGGAGACCCCGGAAACGCTGATTGCAAAGAACTTCGACGGCCCCTGTATGTACGTGGCCGCCGCCGAGGGGGACGGCGACCTCATCAACGGCCGGGGCGACGCCTACTGCGGGATGCTGAACTGCTCCTATAACCTGGGGATGCGCCACCTCAGCGCCTATATCCCGGATTATCCCGTGGGCACCGCCGATGATATCGCCGCCATGATTGCGGACTTCGTGCCCATCGCCCGGGCGGTGATCGGAGTGAAGAACCTGAAAATCATCACCTTCGGCCCCCGGCCCCAGGATTTCTTCGCCTGCAACGCCCCCATCAAGGGGCTGTATGAGCTGGGCGTGGAGGTGGAGGAGAACTCCGAGCTGGACCTGCTGGTAAGCTATCAAGAGCACGCCAACGACCCCCGCATCCCCGCCGTATGCGAGGATATGGCCAGGGAGATGGGCGAGGGCCGCTACTACCCCGACCTGGGGGAGCGCATGGCCCAGTTTGAGCTGACCCTGCTGGACTGGGCGGAGAACCACAAGGGCTCCCGCAAGTATGTGGCCTTCGCCGACAAGTGTTGGCCCGCCTTCCCCGAGGCGTTTGGCTTCGAGCCCTGCTACGTGAACTCCCGCCTTGCCGCCCGGGGCATCCCCGTGGCCTGCGAGGTGGACATTTACGGCGCGCTGAGCGAGTACATCGGTGCCTGCGTCAGCGGCGACGCGGTGACCCTGCTGGACATCAACAACTCCGTTCCGGCTCAGCTGTGGGAGGAGCAAATGAAAGGGAAGTACGACTACACCCTCACCGACACCTTCATGGGCTTCCACTGCGGCAACACCCCCGCCTGCAAGCTGTGCGCTGACCGCGCCGTCAAGTACCAGCTCATCCAGAACCGCCTGCTGGAAAATGGCGGCGAGCCCGACTTCACCCGGGGCACCCTGGAGGGCGACATCGCGCCCAGCGACATCACCTTCTACCGTCTCCAGTGCGACAGCGAGGGGAATCTGCGCTCCTACATCGCCCAGGGCGAGGTGCTCCCCGTAGCCACCGGCTCCTTCGGCGGCATCGGCGTGTTCGCCATCCACGAGATGGGCCGGTTCTACCGCCATGTGCTGATCCAGAAGCGCTACCCCCACCACGGCGCGGTGGCCTTCGGGCACTACGGCAAGGCGCTGTTTGAGGTGTTCAAGCTCCTGGGGGTACAGGATATCGCGTATAATCAGCCCAAATCCCTGCCCTATCCCACCGAGAACCCCTGGGCGTGAGGCGGCAGCATGACAAAACAAGAAGAAAAAGCCCTGCAAGCTACGGCTTGCAGGGTGCGGATGGGGGTGCTCACCGCCACCCACGGGGCCAAAGCGGGCCACCCCGGCGGCAGCCTGTCCGCCGCCGACGTGTTCACCTACCTGTACTTCAAGGAGCTAAACGTTGACCCCAAACGGCCGAAAATGGAAGATCGTGACCGTTTTGTGCTGTCCAAGGGCCACACCGCGCCAGGGCTGTACGCGGCGCTGGCCAACCGGGGCTTCTTCCCGGTGGCCGACCTGCCCACCCTGCGACACATCGACAGCTACCTCCAGGGCCACCCCAACATGAACACCGTCCCCGGCGTGGATATGTCCACCGGCTCACTGGGCCAGGGGATTTCCTGCGCCTGCGGAATGGCGCTGGGCCTGAAAAAGCAGGGCAGCGCCGCCCGGGTCTACACCCTTTTAGGCGACGGTGAGCTTCAGGAGGGCCAGGTGTGGGAGGCGCTGATGTTCGCTGCCCACTACAAGCTGGACAATTTGTGCGTCATCATCGACCACAACGGCCTCCAGATCGACGGCCCCAACGAAAAAGTTATGGGATTAGGCTCCATCCCGGACAAACTGCACGCCTTCGGGCTGGAGGTGTTCCAGATCGACGGCCACAATTTCCGCTCCATGGAGGGGGCCTTTGAGATCGCCCGGCAGACCAAGGGCAGTCCCTGCGCCATCGTGCTGGAAACGACAAAAGGCAAGGGCGTGAGCTACATGGAGGGCCAGGTGGGCTGGCATGGCAAGGCCCCCAACGACGAGGAGTACGCGCTGGGAATGTCCGAATTGCGGGCGCAGCTGGCGGAATTGGAGGCGGGCTGACATGGCAGACGGGAAGAAAATCGCCACCCGGCAGAGCTACGGCGAGGCGCTGCGGGAGCTGGGCGCGCTCCACGACGACGTGGTGGTGCTGGACGCCGACCTGGCCAACGCCACCAAGACGGACATTTTCAAGAAGGCGTTCCCTGACCGGCACTATGACTGCGGCATCGCCGAGAGCGACATGATGTGCGTGGCGGCGGGACTGGCGGCCACGGGGCTGGTGCCCTTTGCGTCCAGCTTTGCCATGTTTGCGGCGGGGCGGGCCTTTGAGCAGGTGCGAAACTCCATCGGCTACCCCCACCTCAACGTGAAAATCGGCGCCACCCACGGCGGCATCTCCGTGGGCGAGGACGGGGCCAGCCACCAGTGCTGTGAGGACTTCGCGCTGATGCGCTCCATCCCCGGCATGGTGGTGATGTCCCCGGCAGACGATGTGGAAGCCAAGGCTATGGTGAAAGCGGCCTACGAACATGACGGCCCGGTGTATATGCGGTTCAGCCGGTACGGAGCGTCCGTCATCCATGACCCGGACAGCTTCACCTTTGAGATCGGCAAAGGTGAGGTGCTGCGGGAGGGCACGGACGTGGCCCTGATTGCCAACGGCCTGCTGGTGGCGGAGGCGCTGGAAGCGGCGAACCTGCTGGCGGAGCAGGGCGTCAGCGCCCGGGTGATCGACATGGCGACGATCAAGCCGCTGGACGAGGAGCTGGTGCTGAAAGCGGCGAAGGAGTGCGGCAGAATCGTCACCTGCGAGGAGCACTCCACCATTGGCGGGCTGGGGGAGGCGGTGTGCGCCGTCATCGCAAAGCATGGCCTGCCCTGCCCGGTGGAGCGCATTGGTGTGAATGATGAGTTCGGCCACTCCGGCCCCGCCGGGGCGCTGCTGGAACAGTTCGGGCTGTGTGGGGGGCATATTGCGCAGGCTGCCAAGCTGCTGCGCCGGAATTGAATAGGTCCCTCGCAATGTGCGGCGTCATCGTTCATTGGTAATCACGCATTATCCGAGGCCCGGACTGTCTCCCTCACCCGCTTGATCTCCCTGTTCCCGCAAAACAAATCATATTCATAGCCTGCCGTGCGAATGGCCCGCTTCAGTTCCTCCGCCTCCATGTCCCCCTGGCGGCATCCAAAAAACGGCATCTCATGCAGAATCTCCGCCCAAACGCAGTTCATATTCTTCAACGTGAGGTTGGTCTCCGCCACATGGCACATCACGGCTCCAATCCTGCCCTCCCCCTCGGCATACTGCTTGCACGCAAAGAAAACATAGGCCGGCACCGCCTCATATTTATCCGCCGCTTCAATCGGCCTCTTGCGAAAATAAGCAAAAGCGAGTAAACTATAGAGGAATGACGGATGAAACGCCTGCCGGCGGGCGCGTCTGGGACATAGGAGGGGGAAACGATGCGGAACACCAAAAAAGCCCCAAAGAAAGGGATACGGCTCCTGCTGATGGGATTGGGCGGCATCTTCGCGGCGCTGCTCCTTGTGGTGGCCGCCCTGTTTATAATCCCGTTGACGGAGCGGGTGGACGCCGCCCCTGTGGCCGGTTCCGCCGACTGGATGGCAAGGCTGCCGGACGACGCGCCCCTGGGCGGGCTGTCCATCCCCGGCACCCACGATGCGGGGACGCAGTATGTGCAGCTTGACTTTTTCTCAAAGTGCCAGGCCCGGAGCGTTGGCCAGCAGCTTGAGGACGGCTTCCGCTATCTTGATATCCGCCTTGCCGTCAGTGGGGACGGGCTGGGCCTGAACCACGGCTTCTGCGAATGCAAGACCGGCGCCGCGCCCTGGTCCGGCCGGCTCATGCTGGAGGATGTGCTGGAGGACTGTTATGCCTTCCTCACCGCCCATCCCACCGAGACCGTGATTTTCGCGGTCAAGCAGGAGCACGGGGACGAGAGCGTGGCGGAGTTTCAGCGCGCCCTTGACCGCTATATCCAGGAGGATGCCGGGCGCTGGTATCTTGGCAGTGAGCTGCCTTCACTGGGGGAGGCCCGCGGCAGGCTCATCCTTCTGCGCCGGTATGACGACGAGGCGGGACTTGGTGAGAATGCCGGCATCCCGCTCATCTGGCCGAATCAGAACGGCTATGATGATCCCGGAAGGGCGTTTTCCGACCAGGGCTGCTTTGTGGGCAGCCAGACCCTCGCCGTGCAGGATCGGTATGAATATGACGAGGAGGAGAAGTGGGCCGCGTTCTGCGCCGAGGCGGACAATCCCGACGCGGTGGCGCTGCGGTTCCTCAGCACCAAGGGGCATATGACGTTCGGGCATCCGTACCGCTACGCCAAGGGGCTCAACCCCCAGCTGCTCGCGCTTTGCGAGGATCAGGATGTATCCCTGGGCTGGACGGTGATCGACTTTGGCAATGCCCGGCTCGCCGCGGCGATCTATGAGCAGAACTTCTGAGCATGCGTGGCCTCCGGCAAAATCAGGCGGGCGGGAAACAGTTTCCGCCGGAGGAGGGGGAGGGGGCCTGTGGGAGATGCCCTCGGACAAAAAACCGCGCAGCAAAAGCCACCGGCAGGGACAACGCCCCGCCGGTGGCTTCTTTGCTTGGGGTATATCGTTTTTTGGTATGCGGCCCTATGCTTTTAAGTTGTTTTTTTGTCCGCCTCATCCAGATAATATTGATAATCGCCCATCAGGGTCACTGTGATTGTCCCGTCCGCGTTGGCCTCCCACTCGCCCCGGATGTCGGGTTTGTCCACGGGCATCAGCCGGGGGCCGCAGGTGTAGGCCTCCCCGCTGGTGGCTCCGGCGGACCCCATCAGATGCAGGTCACAGTTGGCCGGGCCGTTGAAGGTGTACAGGTCGCCCTCCTTCACGGTGCCGGCGTCGTCGGTAAGGGCGAACTCAGTGAACATGGCCGCACCGTTGCCGAATTCCAGCATCGCCTCGCTGGTCATAGTCACGGTGCCGGCGGCGGGGTCAAAGGTGCCCACGCAGTATTTCACATCGGTTGCGGCGGACCGCACCGCAACTTGCACCGCCTCGCACCAGGGGGAGTCCTCCACCAGGGCGTCGCTGTTTCCGTTGGCCTTGCAGCGGACGTAGTAGGTCCCGTCCCCGTCCACCGGGATGGTCACGGAGCGGTTTCGGATCCAGATGGCCTTGGAGGAGTTGGTGGGGTCGATGTAGGCCGCGTCCGAACCAAAGTCGGCGCTCCCCACCGGGTCGCCGGAGCAGTCCGGGCTGTCAAAAACCTGGACGGTGAAGGAGTACAGGGTCTGGGAGCCGAAATAATAGTCATCGAAGGACTTGTCGGTGATGTTGACCTTCACCTGGCCGTAATCGTTCTGGACCACGATGCCGGGGACGGAAAGCGTACCGCCGATGACCAGCTTGTCGCCCACCACCGTCTCCGTGGTGGTCTTGTCCATATACAGCCCGTAGATGGTGGGGTAATAGGTGCCGAAGGACAGCTTGCCAATCTTTTTAAAGGTGCCCGTATTGCCCGCGGCGGCCTGGAGGGTCTGCTTCAGGGCGGGACGGGCCCCCTCCACGATCTGTCCGTCCACAATGTCCTCCTCCCTGAAAAAGCGGACCACGTAGTAGTCGGAGTCGCCGATGGCGGCGAAGGCGTAATTGCCGTTGGCGTCCACGGTGATGGTGTCGCTGCTCATAGCGGAGCCGCAGCCGGAGAAGGCCAGCGCCATCAGCAGGCACACGGCGGCCAGGGACAGCCTGGATAACAACCTCAATTTCATGATGCTCTCTCCTTTCTCATCAGGCCTTGCGGTTTTTGCGGATAATCCGAACCATGGCGTACAGACAGGCCGCGCAGGCCAGCCCGGCAATGACGGTGCCCACCGTCAGGCCCACCCGCCAGGGGGCGGTGCCGTAGGTGATGGTGGCCCCGGGGGCGAGGCCGTTGAGCTGGAGGGCATTGCTGTTGCCTTGTTATACAGCACGTTCTTCGCGGCGGTCTGGAGGTTTTTCAGGGCCAGATCGTTGTCGGTGTCCCCCAGCTTTACCTGGGACAGGCACAGGTCGGTGCCGCCGGAATAGAGGGCGGCGGTGGGGTCCATGTACTCGGTGTTGCGGCCGCAGAACTCGCTGCGGTGGATGTTGGTGCCGGGACCGTACCACCCCGTCCAGCCGCAGGCCATTATCTCGTTGGCTATCGACGTGCCCATGAGGGCGGCCATCTCGGTGTTCCAGGTGCTGCCGATGAGGATGTTGTGCTGGTACTGCTGGCAGTCCTGGGTGCCCAGCGCCTGGGCGGTGAGGCCCGCCGGGCCGTCCAGGTCCACGGTGCGGGGGACGCCGTTGTCCGGGTCGGCCACCTCCTGCCAGTTGCCGTTGGAGAACATCTCAATGAGCTTAGCGTTATCGATCAGGTTGGTCATCAGCGCGCAAAGGTCGCTGTCCCGGACGGGCAGCTCCGGTTCCACCATGCAGCGGTAGTCCAGGGCGATCCCCTGGGCCCGGGACTTGGCGGTCTCCAGGTTCAAAATGGCGCTCACCGTCCGGTTGCCGCAGTCGATGTAGGCCAGCTGGGGCAGGACATCCGCCCGCAGCTCCTCAAAATAATCCAGGGCCTCCCCCGGCCGCCCCTCCCGGAGCAGCACCTCCAGATAGGCGAAGTGGTTTTTGATGTCGTGGCGGATCTTTCGCATATCCTCCAGGTTTTGCTGGTTGAGGCGGAGCAGTTCCCTGTCATTGCGCGCCATGTAGTTTTCAATGACCAGACGTTTTTCCCGCTCCTGGGCATAGGCCACGGCGTAGTTCATGTAGTAGGCCACCAGGTCGATCACCAGGATGCAGGAGAAGGCGAGCAGGGCGAACTGGGCGGCGGAGGCGTCATACCGGCTGCGGCTGTCGGAGTAAGCCATGGCCAGCAAGGCGGTGGCCGAACCGATGAGCAGGGCGTACACCGTACTCACCGCGTTGAGGTTCTGAAAGCTCAGGATGCCCTTTTGCCGGGAAAAGACCGCCGCGGCCAGGGTGGACAGCACCACCAGATTGCGAAGCACGGTTTCCAGGGCGCCGTAGGCGTCCGGCATCAGGATCTCCGGGATGATGGAGGACAGCACAATCCCCGCAGTCTCCACGGCGTAGAACAGGATAATGGTAATTATGTACTGTCGCTTTTTCAGTTTGCCCAGCCGGAGGATATAGCCCGCCATCAGCAGCAGATGGGTGGCGAAGTAGCTCCCTGGGCGGTGGAACAGCCCCTCCCACACCCCATTCATAGCTACCAGCGCGGTAAACAGCACGATAAATTCCAGCGCCAGCATGAGGCGGTGGTTCCTGTCCCGTCCCGGCTTGGCGAACAGGATGAGCACCGCCGCGCAGGTCACCGCGTTCTGCACCGCCATGCTGGGTTCAAAGGCTATGCTGGTCAAATACTCTTTTGGTGCTGTCATACTGCCGCCCCTTCCGTTTTTATTTGATTACGCCTCAAAAGTATTTTATTATACTGTAAATAGAATTGCAACCGCACCATTCTAATTATAGGGAATTATGGGCTGGATTTCTCCTGAAGATTCTTTTGTGATCGCGGCACAGGAACCTTTCACTTCAGCGCGCTGGCGTCGCCGGGGGCCGCCACCCGGGGGAACGCCGGGGGGGTGCGTCCAGTCCGAAGAACGCCGGAAGGCGCAGCGGGCGTGAAATCAGAAGCGCACTCTCCGATAGTAAAAGCGCCGAAAAAAGCGCAAGGGGCATTGAAGCCCCTTGCGCTTTTTCCGGCTTTCGGTCTGTCACATGTAGCTGCCGCCGTTCACATCCAGCACGGTTCCCGTCACATAGCTGGACATATCGCTGGCGAAAAACAGGATCACCGAGGCGATCTCCTCCGGGGCCGCCGTGCGCCCCAGGGGAATAAACGCCTGGGACGCCTGCTCGTGCTCCTGGCTGAGGATCTGGGTTTTCACAATGCCCGGGGCCACGGCGTTTACCGTCACCCCCTGGGGGCCGCAGATCTTGGCCAGGCATTTGGTGAAGCCGATCACCCCCGCCTTGGCTGACGAGTAGTGCACATCCCCGAACATGCTCCCCCGCCGCCCGGCGATGGAGGACAGGTTGATGACCCGCCCCCAGCCCCGCGCCTGCATGGGCGGGACGAAGCGCTTGCAGGTGTTGAACACCCCCTTGAGGTTCACGTCGATCACCGCGTCCCAGTCTTCCTCGGAGATGTTGGCCATGGTGTTCTGCCGGGCGATGCCCGCGTTGTTTACCAGAATGTCCACGTGGCCCATGCTCTCCATCGCCTTTTCGTAGAGGTGGGCGGCGGACGCGCTGTCCGCCACATCTGCGGCGATGAACACCGCCTGCCCGCCCATGGCCTCAATCTGCGCCACCGTCCGGGCGGCTTCCGGCGTCTCGTTCAGGTCGTTCACGATGATCCCCGCCCCATGCTGGGCCAGCATCAGCGCCGCCGCCCGGCCGATCCCCCGGGCGGAGCCGGTGATCAGCGCGTTTCTTCCTGTCAAATTCAGCATTGCTCAGCGTCCCCTTTTCCTTTGATAGATTTCCCGCTGCCGGTGGATGGCCTGCGCCGGGATGGCGTGGACTGTCCCGCCGCCCTTGGCCAGCAGGAACACCCGGCACGCCTGCTCCACCAGCTCGGCCAGCTTCAGCGCGTCGGCCGGGTCCGTCCCGCCCACCACCGCGCCGTGGTTGGCCAGCAGCACCCCCTTGCGCTCCCGCAGGCCCTGGGCCGCCCCCCGGGCCAGCTCCGGCGTGCCGGGGGGGGCATATGGCGCCACGTCGATCCCCCCCCCCAGCAGAATGGTCATCTCGTCGATGAGGGGCGGGACGTTCTCCCGGTTCACCGCCACCGCCGTGGCGTAGGCGGAGTGGGTGTGCAGCACCACCCGCAGCTCCGGGCAGCTCTCATACACCAGGGTGTGGAGCAGGTATTCGGAGGTGGGCTCCGGCCCTGGCTCCACCGCCTGCCCGGCAGTGGTGATGTGGGCCACGTCCTCCGGGCGCAGTTCGCCCAGGCGGCTGCCCCGGGCGGAGATGTACACGGTGCCGTCAACGGCGCGCAGGCTGATATTGCCCTCCGCACCGTTGACCAGCCCGCGCTCGTACAGCGTGCGGCCGATTTTTTGCAGCGCCTGCACGGCCTGCTCCCTGTTTGCTACCATTTCCATGGGTTTATTCCCCCTTTTCTGTGTTGTCATGAACGGCGCGGGACCACTCCCGGGCCCAGGCGTCCAGCCGCCGGGGCGCGGCGGCTCCCCAGCGGTCCAGCCCTTCCGAGCCGGCCGCCGGCACGGGCGAGGCGCACACCATGGCGGCGCAGGCCGCCTCAAGGCTCGGGTGCGCCCCCACCGCCGTCAGCGCCAGCGCCGCGGCGCCCAGACAAGTCAGGTCGGCCCCCTCCACCAGGCGCAGCGTCCCCCGGCCCGCGCGCTGGAGCAGCTCCGGCAGCAGCGCCAGCCTGGTCTCGCCGCCGCCCATCAGGAAGTCCTCCGCCGGGGGCTGCCCGCCGGCCTGGGCCAGCAGGGCGCGGTTGGCCAGGATGGCGAACGCCGCCCCCTCGAACACCGAGAAGGCCAGGGCCGCACGGGACACCTGCCCGGCGGTCCATGCGGACATGGCAAAGCGGATCTGGCCCGTGGGGTACAGCCCGCCGCCCCGGGAGTTGGCAAGGCTCGCCCCCGCGAACGTGAACAGCTGGCTTTCCCCACACTCCGCCAGCCCCTTCCGGGCCAGCGCCTCCAGCCGCCGGAAGCCCTCCGCCCCGCCCTCCTCGAACAGCAGGTCCCGTGCCCAGGCAAAGCTCAGCCCGGTGAGCATGGCGTTGGCCTCCATCACCCACAGGCCGGGGATCACGTAGGGGTTGGTCACCGTCCGGCAGGCGGGGTCGGCCACCGGCGCGGCCAGCACCTGATTCACCGGCGCGGACGAACCCGCCACCACTGCCTGCTGCCCGGGCCGCAGCGCCCCCGCGCCCAAAAGCCCCAGCTGGGTGTCCCCCGCCCCCATGCACACCGGGATGCCTTCGGACAGGCCCAGGGCCCGGGCCGCAGGGCCCTTTGTCCGGCCCAGCACCGTCCCCGGCGGGACCAGGAGAGGGAAGAGCGCCGGGGACAGCCCCTCCCGCTCCATGATTTCCCGGGACCAGCCCCCTGTGCGGATGTCCAGGCAGGCTGTCTCGCAGGCGGTGGTGGGGTCGCTGGCCATCTCGCCGCACAGCTTCCAGGTCAGATAGTCGGAGACGGACAGAATCTTCCCCACCGGCGCGCCGCCGGGCTGTGCGGCGAACCACCGCATCCGCCCCAGCATATGCTGCGCCCCCGGCCAGCGCCCGCAGACGCGGTAGTAATCCTCATACTCCGCCGCGGACAGTGCCCGGCACAGCGCCGCGCCCCGCCGGTCGATGTTGGGGATGCCCTCCAGCACGCCGCCCGCCCGGTCCAGCAGCACGCCGCCCAGCCGCTGGGCGGACACGATGACCACGCACACCCGCTCCAGCCCGCCGCACTGCTCCCCCAGGCGCGCCATCAGCCGCCCCAGCGTTTCCAGCAGTCCCTCCGGGGAAAAGCGCAGCCCCCCCGGTACGCCGGGCACAGGGGTATACCCCCACGTCTGGGCACAGCTGCCCGCGAACCGGCCGTTCTCTTCCACCAGCGCCGCCTTCAGCTGGGACGTGCCCACGTCCAGCACCGCGGCCAGCGGGGCGCCCGCCGCGCTCACAGGGCCTGCGCCCGGTATTCCCGGGCCAGAGGCTCCCCCCGCAGGAAGTGGAGCACATCCTCAATGACAAAGGCGGCGGACCGGGGGGCCATATCTTTTGACAGCCCCCCCAGATGGGGGCACAGCACCACCTGGGGCATGTGCAGCAACGGGCAGTCCGCCGGGATGGGCTCCTGGGCATAAACGTCCAGCGCCGCCCCTGCCAGCCGCCCGTCCCGCAGGCACTCCACCAGCGCGTCCTGATCCACCAGCTGGCCCCGGGCGGTGTTGATGAGGTAAGCCCCCGGCTTCACCCGCGCCAGGGCCGCCTTGTCCAGCAGGGGCGGCGCGCCCTCCTCCGCCCGGGCGTGGACGCTGATGAAGTCGCTGGTGGACAAAAGCTCGTCCAACCCCACAGGGCGGGCCGGTTCCTGCCCCTGGACGGGATAGGGGTCGTAATAGCACACGTCCATCCCGAAGCCCCGCACCAGCTGGGCCACCTGACGGCCGATGCCGCCGAAGCCCACCAGTCCCAGCCGCTTGCCCTCCAGCTCCACCCCTGTGTAGGGGGCCCGGTCCAGCTCCCGGCTCCAGCCTCCGGCGTGGACCAGGGCGCTGGACGAGGCGATGGACCGGGTGGCGGCCAGCAGCAGCCCCACGGTAAATTCCGCCACCGTGCGGGCGTTGCGCCCGGGGGCGTAGCACACCCGGATTCCCCGGCGGGCGGCCTCTGCCACGTCGATGTTCACCACCGAGCTGCGCTCCGAACCCACAAACCGCAGGCTCGCGCCCGCTTCCAGCACCTCCCTTGACACCGGGGCCAGGTGGACCAGCAGCATGGTGGCGTCCCCGATGTTTTCCGCTAAATGCTGGATGCTGCCCCGGAATTCCCGGATGCCCGAGCCGCTGCACAGCCCCGAGGCGGAGTCCCGGCGTATATCGAACCGGCTCACCTGGGCCTTGATCCGCTCCGCCTCCAGCCTCTGGCACAGCTGGCGGTGGAGCAGCTCGCTGGCCCCGGTGCCGTCATAGACGACCATAATTTTTTCCAATCAGGTTCCCTCCTGTCTCTGGGATGCGCCGCCGGACTGGGGCGGGGGAGCCTTCCGGCCCAGCCGCCCGGAAACGGCCTGGACCAGGGCGTACACCGCGAACACCGCCAGCCCCGCGGCATTGAGGGGCAGGCTGTCCAGCAGCATCAGCACGCCCGCCCCGGCCAGCAGCCCCGACTCCGCCCAGCTGATCTGGAAGCGGAAGAACCAGCGCTCAAAGGCCACACAGATGCTTAAAATGGCGGCGGTGGTGAACAGCGTGGCCAGCGCCGACTCCAGCAGCGTCCCCCCCTGGAACAAGAGCTCGGGCTTATAGGCGAACACGAAGGGGATGACCAGCGCCACAAACCCCAGGCGCACCGCGTAGAAGCCCGTGCGGAAGGGCTTGCTCTGGGCGATGGAGGCGGCGGCGTAGGTGGCCACGCAAACCGGCGGGGTGATGAGGCCCACCACGGTGTAATACAAAATGAACAGGTGGGCGGCCAGGGGGGCCACCCCCATGGCGGTCATGGCCGGGGTAATCATCACGGCCATGATGATATAGATAACGATCAGATCCACCGCCACCCCCATGAGGATGCAGCACAGCGCGCACAGCACCAGCAGCACGAACAGGCTCCCCCCGGACAGGGACAGGATGCCGGAGGACAGGCGCAGGCCGATGGCCGTCATGTTCACCGACGCCATGATGATGCCCGCAAGGCACGCCGCAGGCATGATTCCGGCCATGGACCGCCCGGCCCCCACAAAGGCCCGGTACACCCCCTGGGCCGGTTCCCGCACGGGCCGTTTTTGGATCACGCAGCTGTTGATAAAGTAGATGGCCGCCACCAGCAGGCACACCGCGAAGCCCACCCGCACCGCGTCCCACCCGAACTGGGCGAAGAGCACGATCATGGCGATGAGGGGCAGGGCGAAGGGCCAGCCGGAGCGCAGGGTGTCCTTCAGGTTGGGCACCTCGCTCTTGTCCAGCCCCCCCAGCCCCCGGCGGGCGGAGTAGAACGACACCTGCAAAAACACCGCCACGTAGTACAGCGCCGCTGGGATAATGGCGCAGCTGGCGATCTGCCAGTAGGGTATGCCCAGGTAGTCCGCCATAATGAAGGCCAGCACCCCCATCACCGGGGGCATCAGCGACCCGCCGGTGGACGACACCGTCTCCACCGCCCCGGCGAACTCAGGGGCATATCCCTTGCGCTTCATCATGGGGATGGTGATGCTGCCCGTGGTCACCACGTTGGCCACCGCCACCCCGGAGATCATGCCGAACAGGCCGCTGCCGATCACCGAAGCCTTGGCCGGCCCGCCGCTGCGCCCGCCCATGGCGGACAGGGACAGGTTCAGGTAGAAGTCCCCGCCGCCGCTCACGTTGATGAGCTGGCCGAAGATGACGAACACGATGATGGTGGTGGAAAAGACCTGCGCCCCGGCGGCGAAGAACCCCTGGGTGCCCAGGTAGATGTCCCCGATGAGCCGGGGAAAGGACACCGGGGCGGCGAACAGGATGCCCGGCAGCCCCCCGGCGAACAGCGGATAGATGAGGAACAGTGCCCCGCACACCACCAGGGCGGGGCCGATGGCCCGGCGCACACCCTCGAAGCACAGCAGGATCATGGCCACCCCAAGGCAGATCTCCAGGGTGCTGGGGGTGAGTGCGCTGTACAGGGTGTGCTCGAAGTTGGCCGCGTAGTAAAAGGTGGGGACCAGGCACAGCCCGGCCAAAATCCAGTCGTACCAGGGCACATGGTCCTGGCGGCATTTTTTGCTCACGGGGAACTGCAGGAACAGGATTGCCATAATCAGCCCCACGCTGATGGCAGGGTGGATGCCCCCGATGGGCAAATTCAGCCAGGAGAACAGGCCGGAGGCATAGAGCAGGTGGTAGATGATGACCAGAACCGAGTAGACCTCCACAAAGGTCTTTGTCTTTCCGTGAAGCTCGCGCATTGTGGGAAATGCCCCCTTTCTTTACCCGGGGCGGGGCCGCACAGCCGCGCGCCCCGCCCCAAACGGATTATGGCTCGGTTACTGTTTGCGCTCCCATTCCAGCAGGGCGGTGTTCTGGGCGTCCACCTCGTCGGTCCACACCCCCGCCTCCTTGTAATACTTCACCGCGCCGGGATGGATGGGCGCGCCCACGGCGATGAGGGCCCGCTCCAGGTTCCAGTCCTCCATATACTGGGGATTCAGGGTGACGGCCTGGTCATGGTTTTCATACATGGCCTTGGTCAGGTCGTACACCACGTCCTCGGACAGGCCTTCCCGGACATAGATGCCGAAGGGGACCGCCAGGGTGTCGCCGCCGGTGCTCAGGCCGAATTCCCCGCTGTCCACGCTGGAGGTGACGAAGCCCCAGCCGGGCAGCAGCTCGTTGAGCTTGGCCACCTCGTCGTTGGAGATGTTCACCGTGTACATGGGCTTGGTGGTGGCGATGTCCTGAATCCAGGTGCTGGCCGTCCAGTAGACCGCCACCGCCCGGCCCTCCTTCAGGCCCTGCTTGGCCTCGTCGATGCTGCTGAAGCTCACGTCGGTGATCTTGCCGTAGTCCACGCCGGCGGCCTTGAGCAGGTTCTTGATCTGGATGTCGCTCTCCGCGCCGGGCTGGGTGATATAGACCTTCTTCCCCTCCAGGTCCTTCAGGGTTTTAATGTCCGGGTCGGTGGTGAAGAAGCCGTAGCGCATATCCCCGCCGGTGCAGATCTGCTGGATGGGCACCGGGGCGACCCCGTCCAGCTCCCAGGTATCCCAGAAGGGATCCTCGCCGGTATAGGCGCCGTGGATGGCCCACACGGTGGTGATGGCCAGGTCCAGCTGATCCAGCTTGAGCAGGCGGAAGGCCGGGCCGGTGACCTGCATGGGCTGCTGGGTCACGGTGTAGGGGCAGTGCTCGTTCCATACCGACGCCAGCGCCGCGCCCACCGCGTAGGTAGAGGTGCCCGCCTGCATAGTGCCGAAGGTGAGGGCCTGGCCTCCCGGTCCGGCGGGCTGTCCCGCAGAGGGAGAGGGGGCGGCGCTGGGGCCGGCCGGCCCTCCCGACTGGGCGCAGGAGACCAGCAGGGCGGCGCCCAGGCAGCAGCACAGCAGCAGGGCCAGCAGTTTGCGCGCGTGTTTGATCCTTTTCATGACAAATCCTCCTTGTATGTTTTTCTGTTTTTTCTCGACGAAAGCAGGTTTTTTTCGTGCCTTCTACATATAACATTATATAATGTTATATTATATTATGCAATTGCCAATCGCAACGAAAAGCGCCTGTCAATCTTGTAAAAATTGACGAAAAAAAGCGGCAGGCAGTTGACAACAAAGCCGGTGCTGCGATACTATTAAGGGGTGAAACGTGTGGGAATTGCGATAGGCGTTCCAACCACCGGCCGAACCGGCCGCATTGAGGAGAGGGCGTATGCTGAACAACAGTGACGTGACCCCGCTGTACCGCCAGATGGAGGCCATATTGGAGGAAAAAATCGCCCGGGGCGAGTATGTGCCCGGCCAGCGGCTGCCCAGCGAAAAGGAGCTGGCCCAGCAGTTCGGCGTCAGCGTCATCACCGTGAAGAAAGCGCTGGCCAGCCTCACGGAGCGGGGGCTGGTGGTGCGCAAGCAGGGCAAGGGCACCTTTGTCACCACACCCAAGCACACCCGGGACCTGCGGCACATCATCAGCTTCTCCGAGGCCTGCCAGATGAACGGCACCCAGCCTGGCGGCCGCGTGCTGGAGCAGGCACTCACCCCATCCACCGACGAACTGCGCCGCAAGTTGCAGTGCGACGACCCCCAGCTGGTGCTCATCACCCGGCTGCGCTCGGTGGACGGGGTGCCCATGGCGGTGGAGCAGAACTGGATGCCCCTGTCCTACCGCTTTCTGCTGGATACGGATCTGGAAAACCGGTCCTTGTTCGAAACCATCTATGCCAACCGCCAGGTGGAGCTGGCCTCCGCCAGGCGCACCATCGACATCTGCTACGCCTCCCAGAAGGTGGCTCGGCTGCTGGAAATCCAGCGGGGGCTGCCGTTGCTGCTGGTACAGAGCATCGTCTATGACCAGGATGGCCGGCCCGTTTTCGTGGGCACCCAGACCATCAACGCGGAGCGCTTTACGCTCATCGTGTAAGAAACCGCATCCAAACCATGACAGTATGCCCATTTCCGCCGCGCTGAAAGCCGCCGCTCCGCACATAGCGCGGAGCGGCGGTCTGCGTCTGTCCCCAGGCAGGCCCTGATTCCTGCGCCGAAAGTCCCGGTGGGCGAAAGGCAGAGATATATGAATTTACTGAAACAGCAGTAATAGCGAAAACGCCACGGATTATTTTGCCCGTGGCGTTTTCTATATCTGTGCTAGGGCTTGTTTGAAAATTGGTAACGTGCCAAATCGGCGGGCCTTTTTCCGCCGAGCCGCGTTGATTTGCCTTGAAATACACAAAGTATTTCTGCGCAAATCGCCTTGCCCGGCGAAGAAATTCCTCGCCGCTGGGCATACTGCCAATTTTCAAACGGCGCCTAACCTTGGAACGGCCTTCCTGATAAACGGACATTGCGGAAAGCGGGAAAAGGTGATATACTAGAAAAGTATGCAGCGCATATCCCTGCGGCTGCCCTGGGGGGTGCTTTGATGAAAACCCAAAAATTCTGGCTGTTTCTTGTTGGCGCTGTCTTACTCGTCTCCGCCGTGGCCGGTATGCTTGTTTTCCGCGGCAGAACGGGAGCTGCCACCGCTTCCATTTATCAAGACGGGGAATGTATCCGCACCATCGCGCTCGACGATGTTAACAAGCCCTTCTCTTTTACGGTGGAGTGGGAGGATGGCTGTAACGTCATCGAGGTGGAGCGCGGTCGCATCCGTGTGGCGGAGGCGGACTGTCCCGACCAGGTCTGCGTCCGGCAGGGATGGATTTCCAACAGCGTAGTTCCCATCGCCTGCCTGCCCCACAGGCTGGTGATCCAGCTGGAGTCTGCCGGCAGCGGCGTGGACGGCGTGGCCGGATAGGGGGAGCTATGAACGTAAAAAAACTGACCAGGCTGGCTTTGCTCACCACCATAGCCCTTATCATCTTTATGGTGGAGGCGCAGATTCCCCCGCCCATCCCCATTCCCGGCATTAAATTGGGGCTGGCCAACATCGTGACGGTTTACGCCATGTTCGCTCTCTCGCCGGGGGATGCGCTGGCAGTTCTGGTGTGCCGGGTATTTTTGGGCAGCGTATTCTCGGGCCAGCTTATGACCCTCTTTTACAGCATGGGCGGCGGGCTTTTGTGCTGGCTGGTCATGCTGCTGCTGCGGCGGCTCCTCTCAAAAAAGCAGCTCTGGGTCGCCGGGGTTTTCGGGGCTATGTTCCACAACGTGGGGCAAATCCTTGTGGCCATCGCCCTTACCCGCACCCCCGGCCTCATCGCCTATCTGCCTGTCCTGCTGGTCAGCGGCATCCTCACCGGGGCGTTTACCGGCCTGTGCGCCCAGTTTCTCCTGGCGCAGTTGGACAAAATCGGTCAAAATGGCGGCCCGGCGGATTGAACCGCCGGGCCTTTTGTACTGTTTTGTCCGCCGGCGCACAGGGCCAGGCGGTGTTCCGGCTCAAACCACAAAGCGGTAGCCCAGCCCCCGGACAGTCTGAATGTAGGCCGGTTTTGCCGGGTCCTCCTCAATTTTCTGCCGCAGACGGTTGATATACACCATAATGGCGTTCTCGTCCACAATGGCGGAGCCCCAGACCAGGTCGTAGATCATGTCTTTGGTGAAGATCCGGTTCACATTGTCTAAAAACAGCTTCATGATAGCGTTTTCCTTGGAGGACAGCACAATCTCCCCCCCGTCCTTATAAAACCGCAGGGTGCTGGTGTCATAGCGGAAGGGCCCGGCGGCGATGACGCTTCCCCCGCCGTTGAGCTCCCCCCGGCTGCGGCGGATCAGCGCCTTGACCTTGGCCCCTAAAGTTACCGGGTTAAAGGGCTTGGTGAGGTAGTCGTCCGCGCCGATATCCAGCCCGTAGAGGGCGTCATAATCCTCCTTCCGCCCGCTGACGATGATGATGGGCAGCTTGAGCCCCCGGCCCCGGAGGGTCTGGATCACCTCAAAGCCGTCCATCCCCGGCATATTCACGTCCAGCAGCATCAGGTCGTAATGGCCCCGGCCCGCCAGCTCGATGGCCTCCCCGCCGCTGCGGGCCACCTCGGAATCAATGCCGCTGCTCTTCATCACTTTGCGGAGCATGGTCAGCACCGCCTCGTCGTCGTCCACAATCAGAACCGTGTCCGGCACAACGTCCCCCCCTTTACAGGTAAGTTTTCATGTGCTAAATTATAGCATACCGGCCGCCCCCGGCGCAAGCCCCGCCGCGCCGCCGGGCAGCCATCTCCAAAGGAAAGGCAGAGAGGACCGCTATGGAAGGAACGTTCTCCGGCCCGCGGCGTTTTCCCATCCTCCCCGTGCTGGCCCTGGCTATTATCCTGCTGGGGCTGCTGGCCATGTCCAGCGTGTTCGCCCAAAGCCAGCAGCTTCTGGTGGACGGACAGGACGGCCAGCTGACCAAAACCGCCCAATCGGTGGACAATAACATCATGGGCCACTTTGCCTGGTATTGTTCCGACCTGGAATACGTCACCAGCCGCACCGGCTTTTTGGCGGCGGAGCAGGCGTATCTCGGCGGCGGCGGGGCAGACAGCCTGCTCTACCATCTGCGGGAAAGCCCCCTGCCCAAAACCGTCATGGTGGAGTCCATGCTGGTGCTGCGCCAAGGGAAGGTGGAGCTGTCCACCAGCGGGGAAACGGATTATGTTTCCCTGACTGTGCTGGGCCGGATCGGGGCGGTGGACATTGAGCTGTGGCTGGACGAGGCGGACCGGCCCTATGTGGCCCTGGTTCACTCCAAAGCGGAGGTGGGCTACGCCGCCCTCATCGACGGGGAGGTCTTTTTCGCCATCGCGGAGGAACAGACCGCCGCCGAGGACAGTGACCGCATCCTGGTGCTGGACCGTCAGGAGCGGTACTTTTTCCACCGCACCCCGGAGGGCATTCGGGTGGACGCGGTGGAGGAGCTGGACCCCGCGGTCCATGCCGGCCTCTATATCATGCTGGCCACCCAGCGGGCGGGCCGGCCGCTCACCAGCTTTTTCCGTGCCGGGGGCCAGTCCGGGGGAACAGGCTACACCGCCCGGCTGGCCGTCCTGCCCGCCCCCGGAAACGAGAACGGCTGCTTCACCGTGGGGGTGGCCCGGAACTATGACGAGATCATCCGCCCCTACCAGTCCGCCGCGGTCCGAATGGTGCTGTGCGGCGTGACCATTATGGCGGGGGCGGCGCTGCTGCTGGTGTTCCTCCTGCGCTCCCGCAGGAGCCACCGGCAGGCCCAGAAGGAACTGTCCCTTCTCCGGGAGAAGGCGGAAGCCATGGAGCAGCTCAACGCCCAGGCCCAGGCCCTGGCCCTCCGCCAGCGGCTGGAGTCCATCGGCACCCTCACCTCCGGCATCGCCCATGAGTTCAACAACCTGCTCACCCCCATCATGGGCTACAGCATCCTCATTCTGGAAAAGCTTCCCCCGGAGGACACCGAGTCCTACGACAACGCCCTGGAGATTTACAACGCGTCCCAGAAGGCCAAGCGTATCGTAGCCCGGCTGTCCAACCTGTCCCGGAAAGGGGCCCCCGGGGCGCTGCGCCCTGTCCGGCTGGATCCCCTGGCGGAGCAGGTGCTGGAGGTGGCAAACCCCGCCCAGCCCAAAAACGTGCGGGTGGAGACGGGCCTTGCCTCCGGGGACGGCTTGATCCTGGGGGACGAGACCCAGCTGTTTCAGCTCACCTTAAATCTGGTGCTCAACGCCTTCGAGGCCCTGGCCCAGCAGGGCGGGACGGTGCGGGTGTCCACCGCCTGGGACGGGGAGCGGGTGTCCCTGCGGGTGGCGGACAACGGCCCCGGCATCCCCGACGAAAACAAGGAGCACATCTTTGACCCCTTCTTCACCACCAAGGGCTCGGGCAAGGGCATCGGCCTGGGCCTTGCCATCGTGCAGCAGATCGTGGAGGCCCACCAGGGGACCATTACCCTGGACAGCGCCGCCGGCCAGGGAACCGCCTTCACCGTCTCCTTCCCCGCCGCCCCGCCGGAAGCCGGGGAAAACCCGCCCGCTTGACCAAAGCCCCGCCTGATTTGCGCAACGCCCCGCCGGAAGGTTCCGGCGGGGCGTTGCTGTTTCCTTAACAAATATTAAGGCCGTATCTATATGCCATTAAGGTGGAGGGATTAATATAGTCGAAAAAAGGAGGCGGTTTTACTATGCTGGAACACCTGGTGGAGGCGGCGCTGGAGTTCCTCATCCCCCTGTGCGAGATGATGGGCATTCTGGTCATCGCCGTGTCCACCCTGTCCGCCTTCTGGCAGTATCTCCGGGGGCTGTTCACCCATTCCCCCGGCGACGTGAAGTCTCAGCTCGCCTCCGGCCTGGCCCTGAGCCTGGAGTTCAAGATGGCCGCCGAGATTCTCAAGACCGTCCTGGTCCGGGACATGACCGAGCTGATGGTGCTGGGCGCCGTCATCATCCTGCGTGCTCTGCTCTCATTTTTGATCCACTTTGAAATGAAGCAGCATGATATACCCCAACAAGAGACTTTAGGAGGAATTGCAAAATGAAACGGAACCGGATCTCTGCCCTGCTGCTGTGCGCCGCGCTCATGCTGTCCGCCCTGGCGGGCTGCGGCACCACCGTGGTGGTGGGCCCCGAAGGGGACAAGCCCGCCAACACCCCCGCCCCCGCCTCCCAGGCCCCCGCCGCCGAAAGCGCCCCCGCGGGCGGTGAGGCGGTCCCCGTCAAGACCGGCCTGGCCGTCCTGCCCGACATCAGCGGCAGCAAGGACGCCTCCGCCGAGGGCGACGGCGTGGCCCAGAGCGAGGTCCTGCTGGTGGCGGTCACCGTGGGGGACGACGGCGTCATCGACGAGTGCGTCATCGACATGATCCAGGCCAAGATCGGCTTCAGCGCCTCCGGCGCGCTGACCACCGATCCCGCCACCACCTTCCCCAGCAAAAATGAACTGGGCGACGGCTACGGCATGAAAAAGGCCAGCTCCATCGGCAAGGAATGGAACGAGCAGCTCGCCGCCCTGGCGGACTACGCCAAGGGCAAGACCGTAGAGGAGCTCAAGACCATGGCCGTGGGCGAGGACGGCAAGGCCGGGGACGTGGATCTGGCCGCCTCCGTCACCCTGTACATTGGCAGCTTCGTGGACGGCATCGAGGCCGCCGCCGCCAACGCCTCCCACATGGGCGCCTCCAGGGGCGACAGGCTGGGCCTGGCCAGCGAGACCAGCATGAGCAAGAGCAAGGACGCCGCCGACGGCAAGGACGGCGTGGCCCAGGCCTACGCCACCGCCGCCGCCGTCACCTTCAGCGGCGGCACGGTCACCAGCTGCTATATCGACGCGGTGCAGGCCAACGTGAACTTCGACGCCTCCGGCAAAATCACCACCGACCTCTCCGCCGCCCCCCAGACCAAGAACCAGCTGGGCGACGGCTACGGCATGAAAAAGGCCAGCTCCATCGGCAAGGAGTGGAACGAGCAGGCCGCCGCCTTCTGCGCTTACGTCACCGGCAAGACCGTGGACGAAGTCAAGGGACTGGCGGTGGACGAGGACGGCAAGGCCGCCGACGCGGACCTGGCCGCCGGCGTCACCATCGGCATCGGCGAGTTCCAGAGCCTCATTGAGAAAGCATCCAAATAACACGAGACGGGGGCGGGCCCCAGGGCCCGCCCCCGCAGCAAAAAGGCGGAACCGATATGAAACAGCGCGTTTGGGCGCTGGCCCTGGCGGCGGCACTGCTGCTCGGCGGCTGCGCCCCCCAGGCCCCGTCCGGACCGGAGCTTCACCGGTACGAAGCCAGCTTCCTCACCCTTTTTGACACGGTGACCACCATCGTGGGCTATGCGGAGACGGAGGAGGACTTCCAGCGTACCGCCCAGGCGTTCCATGACGAGCTGCTGGAGTACCACCAGCTGTTCGACATCTACCACGACTACGACGGCGTCAACAACCTGAAAACCGTCAACGACCGCGCTGGGGGCGCCCCGGTGGAGGTGGACGGGCGCGTCATCGAGCTGCTGCTGTTCTGCCGGGAGCTGGCAGAACTCACCGACGGGCGGGTGGATGTGACCATGGGCAGCGTGCTCTCCCTGTGGCACGAGGCCCGGAGCGACGGCGTGGACGACCCGGCGCACGCCGCCCTCCCGGACCGGGCGGCGCTGGAGGAGGCGTCGGAACACACCGGCTTCTCCCTGCTGGAGATCGACGAGGAGGCGTCCACCCTCCGCCTCACCGACCCCCGGGCACGGCTGGACGTGGGGGCGGTGGCCAAGGGCTACGCGGTGGAGCGGGTGTGCCGCGCCGCCCCGGCGGGGCTGCTGGTGAGCGTGGGCGGAAACGTCCGCTCCACCGGCCCCAAGCCGGAGGGGGACGCCCCCTGGGTGGTGGGGGTGCAGCAGCCCGACGGCGGCAAACAGGACTATCTCCACACACTGTACCTGTCCCACCAGTCCGTAGTGAGCAGCGGCGACTACCAGCGGTATTACACCGTGGACGGCGTGCGCTACCACCACATCATCGACCCGGACACCCTGGCCCCCGCCCGGCTGTGGCGGGCGGTCACTGTGGTGTGCCCCGACTCGGGGCTGGCAGACGGATTGTCCACCGCCCTGTTCCTCCTGCCCCAGGACGAGGGCGCGGCCCTGGCCCGGCGCTGCGGGGCCCAGGCCATGTGGGTGGCCGACGATGGAGCCCTGCTCTATACGGACGGCTTTATGGAGCTTGTCCGCACTTAGGCGCCGTTTGAAAATGGACAATATGCCCAGCGGCGAGGAGTTTTTTCGCCGGGCAAGGCGATTTGACGCAGAAATACTTTGTGTATTTCAAGGCAAATCAACGCGGCTCGACGGAAAAAGGCCCGCCGATTGGGCGTGGTGGCAATTTTCAAACAAGCCCTGGAGCCACGTTTATCTCATTTTTCTCAATCAAGAGGTGATTGTATGAAATCCCTGTTTTTCGGCGGCGTCCATCCCGGCGGGCACAAAGAGTCGAGCGCCGCCGTCCCTCTCACCGCTATGGCCCTGCCTGCCCAGGCGGCGGTCCTCCTGCGCCAGCATATTGGCGCCCCCTGCCGGCCCCTGGTGGCGGTGGGAGACGCGGTGCGGGTGGGCCAGAAGATCGGCGACGGCGACGGGCTGTGTGTCCCCGTCCACGCGCCGGTGTCCGGCGTGGTGGAGGCCATTGAGGACCGGCCCCACCCCGGCGGCGGCTTGTGTCCCGCCATCATCATCAAAAACGATTTCCTGGATACCCCCGACCCCCGCCTGAAGCCCTACAGCCACCCGGAGTTCCTCTCCCCGGAGGAGCTGGTGTCCATTATCCGGGAGGCGGGCATCGTCGGCATGGGCGGCGCGGCCTTCCCCACCGACGTGAAAGCCAAAACCGGCATGAGCCTGGCGGACACGGTGATCCTCAACGCCTGCGAGTGCGAGCCCTACATCACGGCGGACGATGTGCTGCTGCGCACCCGGCCCGCCGATGTGCTGCGGGGGCTGGAGCTCATCGCCCGCATCCTTCTGCCCAGCCGGGTGGTCATTGCCGTGGAGGACAACAAGGCCCAGGCCGCCGCAGAGGTCAGGGAGCACCTGAAGGATTTTTCCTCCATGGAGCTGCTGGTGCTGCCCACCCGCTACCCCCAGGGGGCGGAAAAGCAGCTGATACAGGCGGTCACCGGGCGTCAGGTGCCCTCCGGCGGACTGCCCAAGGACGTTGGCTGCGCCGTGTTCAACGCCGCCACCGCCGCCGCGGTGTACCGGGCGGTCTATGAGGGGATGCCCGCCATTGAGCGCATTGTCACCGTCACCGGCGAAGGGGTGAAGCAGCCCCGCAACCTGGTGGTTCGGATGGGCGTCTCCTTCCTGGAGGTTATCGCCGCCGCAGGCGGGCTGGCCGACGACGTGTGGAAGGTGCTGTCCGGCGGGCCTATGATGGGCGTGGCCCAGGGGGATCTGTCCGTCCCCGTCACCAAATCCACCAACGCCATCGTGTGCCTGTCCTCCGCCCAAAACGGGGAGGCCGCCCACCCGGTATGCATCCGCTGCGGCAGGTGCCTGGAGGTGTGCCCCATGCGGCTGGAGCCGCTGTATCTCTACCGCTATTCCAACGCCGGGGAGCTGGGCGCGTTGAAACGGCTCCACCTGACGGACTGCATCGAATGTGGCTGCTGCGCCTATGCCTGCCCGGGCAAGCTCCCCCTGGTGGAGGGCTTCCGGGTGGGGAAGCAGGCGCTGAAGGAGGGTGCGAAATGAATCTGACGGTAAGCGCCTCCCCCCACATCCGGGGGAAGGATACCACCTCCCGGCGGATGCTGGACGTGGTGATCGCCCTGCTGCCCGCGCTGGCGGCGGGGGTGCTGTTCCACGGCCCCCGGGCCGCGCTGGTGGCGGCAGTGTGTGTGCTGTCCGCCCTGGCGGGGGAGTGGCTGGCGGGACTTATCCTCCGGCGGCACAACACCCTGCCCGACGGCTCCGCCCTTGTCACCGGGCTGCTGCTGGCCCTGACCCTGCCCGCCTCCGTGCCCTACTGGGTGTCTGCCCTCGGCGGGCTGTTCGCCGTGATCGTGGTAAAGGGGCTGTGCGGCGGGCTGGGGCAGAACGCCTTCAACCCCGCCCTGGGGGGGCGGGCCTTCTTCATGCTGCTCTTCCCCGCCTGCCTCACCCGCTTCCCCGCGTTGGGCGCGCCCCTGCCCCTGGGGGAGCTGAGCCCGGTGGACGTGATGACCGGGGCCACCCCCCTTCACCATATGCAGATGCCCGCCCTGCCCGAGGCGTCCCTGGCGGAGATGTTCCTGGGCCGGATCGGGGGCTGCATCGGGGAGACCTCCGCCCTGGCCCTGCTGATTGGGGGCGGTTACCTGCTGTTCCGGCGGGTCATCAGTGTGCGCATACCCGCCGCCTACCTGGGGACGGTGGCCGTCCTCACCCTGCTTTTCCCCAGGGGGGACAGCCCTGCCCTGTGGATGGCGTACAGCCTGCTGGGCGGCGGCGTGCTGCTGGGCGCCATCTTCATGGCCACCGACTACGCCACTTCCCCCGTGGGCCCTGTGGCCCAGGTGGTGTACGGCATAGGCTGCGGCGTGCTTACCGTGGTGTTCCGTTACACCGGGCTGTTCCCGGAGGGGGTCACCTACGCGATTTTGATCATGAACGCCGCCGCCTGGCTGCTGGACCGGTATCTGGTCCCCATCCGCTACGGCGCTGGAAAGGAGGGGGCAAAATGAAAGCAAAAGAGCTGCTTGCGCCGGTGATTGCCATTCTGGCGTCGGCCGCAGTTCTGCTGGGTGCGTCCGCTGTCCTGCGTCCCGTGGCGGAGAGAAACGAGACCGCCGCCCGGGACGAAATTATGGGCTATATGCTCCCCACCCGGCCCGGCGCCTTCACCGAGGAACCCTATGACGGAGAGGACGAGAGCATCCGCCGGGTATTTAAGGCGGAAGGCGGCTACGTGGTTGAGGTGGAGACTGCCGGATATGTGGGCCCCATGATCCTTTGGGTGGGTGTTACCAACGATGGGCAGGTGTCCGGGGTGACGGTGCGTGACCACCGGGAGACCTTCGGCCTGGGCCGGGGCGCCCAGACGGAGTGGCCCTTCCTGATTCAGTTCCTGGGCACCGCCGGGGAGGCCGCCGTGGGCGACGGCATCGACGCCCTTACCGGGGCCACCGTTACCAGCAAGGCTGTGACCCGTGCGGTGAACTCCGCCGCCGCCTTTGTCACCGGCGCGGACGTATCCTCCGGCGCCACAGAATGGGAGGGCTGATATGAAACAAAATCCGTTGAAACGGGCCGCGCTGCTGGCCGCGGTGGTGGGGCTGACCTGCCTGGGGCTGGGCCTGGCCGGGGCCCTGGCCCCCATGGCCGTTCTGCCCAAGCTGGATCTGCCCCTGATGCTGGGGCTGAGCCTTATTGCCCTGACACTGGACGCCTATTGGAACCGGACTGAGCTGTCCTGGCCCGCGCTGGCGGCGAACACGGTCCTGGGCGGGGCGGTGTTTGCCCTGCTGCCCTGGTGCGCCGGAGTGGCGGGCGGCGTCCCGGCCCTGACGCTCGGGCTGGCAGGGGCGGCGGTGTTTGGCGTGTCCGCGCTGCTCTACGCCGCGGCCATGGAGCGCATCGCCACCGGGCCCAAAGCGCCCCTGGCCCCGGCGGGCGCCGCCCTCATGCTGTATCTGGCGGGCCAGTGCCTGGGCGGGCTGCTGTGAAGCACGGCACAATAGATATAGAACCGCCGGGCGGGAGGGTTTGCCTCCGCCCGGCGGTTTTCATTGGAACCGATCCTTCCGTTTTTCCTTTCTGCGTACTAGGGCTTGTTTGAAAATTGTCAACACGCCCAATCGGCGGGCCTTTTTCCGTCGAGCCGCGTTGATTTGCCTTGAAATACACAAAGTATTTCTGCGCCAAATCGCCTTGCCCGGCGAAAAAATTCCTCGCCGCTGGGCATATTGCCAATTTTCAAACGGCGCCTAGACGCTCCGGCGGCGGGAAAAGTTGAAGGGGCCGCGGAAAAATTTTGATACGTGCCGCAAAAACGCGCCGGCCGGACAGGCAAAACCCCCCATGGCTTGCGCCGCAGGGGTCCAGCTGCGTACCGGCTTTATTTCCAGGGGAACTGCACGGTGTTTTCCGGCCTCAGCCTTCATGGGGCAGCTTTCCCAGCAGCAGCGCCGCCCCTGCCTGGGCCAGCAGCAGGTCGGGGGAGCAGCCGTCCCGGGGTAAAACCAGCTCCTGCCGCTCCACCGCATGGCCGTCCAGGGAGACAAACTCCCACTGTACGGCCACCGAAGCCCGCTGCTCGTCCAGGCTGGACAGGGTTAGGGTGTTCCGGCTGGACGAGCCGTAGCTGAGCACAGTGCCGGCGGGGAGCATCCGGGTGAGGGCGGAGCGTCCGCCGGGAAGCAGCGCCATGCGGCAGTTGAGGGTGCCCGCCCCCGCCCAGCCGGTGGCGCCGGGGGATACCACCAGCAGATCCATCGGGGTGCCTGCCAGCAGCGCCGGGTGGCGGCAGGCCCGCACCAGGGCGGGAATGCCCCGCACCAGGGCGCTCACCCGGTCCGCCAGGCCCTCGTCCCGCTCCCACACGCCGATCTGCCACATAGCAGCACCATCTCCCTCTCCGTATGTACCTGCCGGGGGATAGTGTGCGCGGGGAACGGGATTTTATGCGCGCTTATCGCCGCGCTTCCTTTCGGTGGACAAACAGCACGTAGTTCACCGCGTTGCCCATAATGAGGATGTTGCCGCACAGGTACAGCCACACCAGCAGCAGAATCACCGACGCCAGCGAGCCGTAGATCAGCGAATACCGGGCGGAATTGCCCATGAGCAGGGAGAACACCATGGAGGCGATGGCCAGCGCCGCCGACGCGGCCATGGCCCCGGGCACCACCGGGGGCCGGGGCTTGTCCAGCGGGGCGGCAAAGCGGTAGAGGAGGAGGATAAACAGAAACACCATGCCCAGCAGCAGCAGGTATTTCACCCACTGCCAGGTGCCGAACCGCTCCACCAGGTCCTCCAGCCGGAGCACCTGGCCCAGCAGGTGGAAAAACCAGTTGCCGGTGACCACCACCGCCAGCGACAGGTAGATGGTAGCCAGCAGGAGGATGGAAAAGAGGATGCTGGCGATGAGCTGGCCGATTCCCCGGAAGGTGGAGCGGCCGTACAGCTCCGCCATGATGTTCATCAGCCCCCGGACGGCGGCGGAGGCGAACAGCACCGTGAGAAAGACCCCGGAAAACAGCATGGCGGAGGACTGGTTGGTGTCGATATAGGTGAGATAGTCCTGGAAAAGGCGCAGCACACCCTCGGGCAGGAAGGGGTCGGCGTGGTCCACCAGGGAGGGCAGGTCCAGCCGGAGCTCGTTGACGAAGGCGGAGATGCAGATCATGATGGGGAAAAAGGTGAGGATGAGAAAGTAGGCCAGCTCGGCGGCGGCGCGGCTGACCCGCTTGGAAAAGTATACGTCCACCACGTCCGCCGCGAAGCGGACGGGCGGGTGGGCGCGTAAAAACCGGTCCAGCTGTTGTTTCACGGGATATCCCCCTCCTGTCGGCCATTTGGCCAATTATACCAGAAGTGAGGGGATATGACAACCGAAAATAATGCCGAACGGCGTCGAAGGGTACGGACATTGCAAGGGCGCTGTCACGCTGCGAAACGGCCAGGGCGCTCGGCCGCTGTCTGCTTCTCCGCGCTTCTACTCCAGCAGCATGTCCAAATCCTCCACCGTCAGCGACGGATTCAGCGCCCGGCTGACGGCGTAGCCCAGCACCTTGCCCAGGTCGGCCACCCGCTGGTCCACCTCCCGGGGGGTGACGAAAAAACCGTCCCCCTGGGGCAGCTCCCCCCGGTCCGGCGCCGGCCTGCCCGCCTGCTCCAGCAGGTCCAAGGCCAGGGTGGCCCCGTCCACCACCGTGGGCACCCCTACAGTGAACACCGGCACGCCCAGGCTGTCCCGGTCCAGGGCCTGGCGGTGATTGCCCACGCCGGAGCCGGGGATGACCCCGGTGTCCGACAGCTGCACCGTCCGGCACAGCCGGTCCAGGGAGCGGGAGGCCAGGGCGTCCACCACGATGACGCAGGCGGGGTTGAGCCGCCGGGCCAGGGCCTGGGCCACCAGACTGCTCTCCATACCGGTGGAGGCCAGCACCCCGGGGGCGGCGGCGGCCACCGGGCGCAGGTCGCCAAAGTGCTCCGGCACCTGCTCCACCAGGTGGCGGGTGACCAGCAGATGGTCCACTGCCAGGGGGCCGATAAGGTCGGGGGTAACCGCCCGGTTGCCCAGGCCGACGACCAGGGCGGGGCCGTGCTGGGGCAGCAGGGGGCGCAGGCATTCCGACACCGCAGACACCGCACGGGCGAAGGCCCCCTCCTCCCGGCGGAGCAGGCCGTCCAGCTCCACGGTGACGTACACCCCCTGGGGCTTGCCCAGGGCGCGGGCCCCCTCGGGACTGGAGATGGTGACGGTGTTTACCGCAAAGCCCTCCCGGACTCCCTCCTCCGCCCGGACGCCGGTGAGGGCCGCCCCCGCCGCCCCCTCCCGCCAGAGCTGGTGGGCCTCCACCGCCAGATCGGTGCGGCGCTGCGCCATGGCCATGAAAGATTCCCCCTTGTACCAGATATTGTGGCCGCTGGGCCCTTTTGCTCCTATTTTCTGCCGGGAGAAAGTTTCTATGCGAAAAATTGAAAAAAAGTGTTGCAATTTTTCTGTTCAAATGTTAAAATACATATCTGCGACGGGAAACCGTACAGGAGAATAAATTGAAATCGGAGGAGGTGTTTGGTTTGCCCAATATCAAGTCTGCCAAGAAGCGCGTCCTGGTCAATACCACCAAGGCGGCGCAGAACAAGGCGCAGAAGTCCGCACTCAAGACCGACCTGAAGAAGTTTGAGGCCGCGGTGGCCGGCGGCAACCGCAGCGAGGCCGATGCCGCATATAAGGTGGCCGTCAAGGCCGTGGACCAGGCCGCCGCGAAGGGCCTGCTGCACAGCAACAACGCTGCCCACAAGAAGAGCGCAATGACCGTGAAGCTGAACAAGCTGGCCTAACGGGGCGCTCCCGCAGTTACGAAAAGCAGATCAAGAGCAGAGGGCCGTGGGCCGCTCTGCTCTTGATATTTTTTACCCATGCCGCGAAACAGCCGGGCCGGACGCACTTTTTGGCGCGTCCGGCCCGGCTGTTATCACTTTTTCCAGCGCTTGAGCATGGGGAAGAACTGGCGCATCTGGGCCTTGGCCTGGTCCTGGGTCATGCCGGGGTTGGACTGGGCCATCATGGGGGCGCAGAAGTCGATCATCTCCTCCATGGTCATCTCCCCCTGGAACTTTCCCCCTTTGTAGCAGTAGGAGCAGTAGTCGGGGCTGGGGGAGCCGTCCGCCTCGGTGCCCGGCTCCGTGCCGGGGAGCAGGGGCATCCCGCAGGACTGGCAGAATTTCATGTCTTTGTATTGTTCCATGGTGGGAACCTCCTTTGTTGTGGATGATCCCATCATAGCACCGCAACCCTGACAGGGTGTGTCATGTTCCGACGCGTGGGCCCAATAAATTTTCCAGCCCAGGGCGGCCAGACGGCGGCGGAGGGCGTCCGGCGCGAGCACCTCCACCCCCGCGCCGAAGCTGAGCAGGTAGCCGTACAGCCACTGGTCCTCGGGGAACACCGCCTCCACCAGAAGCGAACCGTCCGGCTGGGGGACCACGCAGTCCTGGCCGAACTCATCGTACACCCGGTAGGCCATGTGGGGGGCGAAGCGCAGCTTGGCCTCCACCCGGAACAGGGGCGGGATGTCCCCGGAAAATTCCATGTCCGGCGGCTCCAGGCGGCGGTGGAACACCTCCCCTGCAAACTCCGGGGACAAAATCCGGGACAGCCGGAAGGTGCGGTAGTCCTCCCGCTCCTCATCAAAGGCCTGGAGATACCACCCCTGCCCCTTGAACACCAGCCGGGCGGGGAGCACCCGCCGGGGCCGGGTGGAGCCGTAGGAGCTGGCGTAGTCAAAGCGGAGGGCCTGCCGCTCCAGCACCGCCCGCTTGAGAAGCTGGAACTTTTCGTTGTCCGCCTCCCCCGCCCCCCAGCGGGACAGGTTGACCTGGAGCCAGTCCTCCTGCCCCCGGCGGAACAGGGCGGACAGCTTGGTCAGCGCCTGGGCCCCCTCCTGCCCGGGCAGGCTTTGCAGGGCGAGGAGGAGCTGACGCTGCTCTTCGTCGGTGAAAGCGGCCCGGTCCAGCACGTAGCCGGGCAGCAGGGCCACCCCGCCCCCCGTCCCCTGGGTGGTGTAGACGGGCACCCCGGCGGCGGACAGGGCGTCCACATCCCGCAGCACCGTGCGCTGGGAGACCTCCAGCTTTTCCGCCAGCTCCCCGGCGGTCATGCGGCCCTTTTCCAGCAGGAGGTAGACCATTTGGAATTGGCGGGTAACCACGGACACAGACATCCCTCCCCCTCTCTTTTCTCCATTGTAACATACAAAAAGAGGAAGGGGAAGCCCCCGATGGGTGCTTCCCCTTCAAGTTGCCGGAAAAGCCACTGCGGCTGCGCGCGCGTTTTCCGGCCCTGCGGGCCGAAAAGCCGTCCACTCCGCTCCGTGCCTTAGCCGCCTGATCCCGGGCGCTCCGCGCTTCTAATCCAGCTCGAATTGCCCGGTGTAGAGCTGGTAATACCGTCCCTGCTCCTCCATGAGCTGGGCGTGACTGCCCTTCTCCATGATTTGGCCCCCCTCGATGACCACGATACAGTCCGCGTTGCGCACAGTGGACAATCGGTGGGCGATGACAAACACGGTGCGCCCGTCCATCAGCGCGTCCATGCCCTGCTGTATGTGCTGCTCGGTGCGGGTGTCGATGGAGGAGGTGGCCTCGTCCAGCACCATGATGGGCGGGTCCTTCACCGCCGCCCGGGCGATGGACAAAAGCTGCCGCTGGCCCTGGGACAGGTTGGCCCCGTCGCCGGTGAGCATCGTTTGGTAGCCCTCGGGCAGGCGGCGGATGAAGCCGTCGGCGTTGGCCGTCTTGGCGGCGGCTATGCACTCCTCGTCGGTGGCGTCCAGCCGGCCGTAGCGGATGTTGTCCATCACCGTGCCGGTGAACAGGTGGGTGTCCTGGAGCACCGCGCCCTGGCTCAGCCGCAGGGAGTCCTTCTCAATGTCCCGCACGTCGATGCCGTCGCAGGTGATAAGCCCCCCCTGGATTTCATAAAAGCGGTTGATAAGGTTGGTGACGGTGGTTTTGCCCGCCCCGGTGGAGCCCACAAAGGCGATCTTCTGCCCCGGGTTGGCGTAGACGGTGACCTCCTTCAGAATCCGCTTGCCCTCCACATAGGAGAAGTCCACCTGGTTGAGCCGCACCGCGCCGCGAAGCTCGGTGTAGCAAAATTCCTCGCCGGGGACGTTGCGCACCGCCCCCCGGATCAGGTGCAGGCCCATCTGCCCGTCGGGGCCGGGGTACTTCCAGGCCCAGCCGTGGGCGGCCATCTCCTCCAGGGTGAGGGGGGTGAGGCCCCCGTCCGCCTCCAGCCGCACCCACAGCCCGGTTTTGGAGTCCTGCCCCGGGGGGAGCAGCTTGAGGGCGCCGTTTTCCTCGTCCGCCTGGCCCAGCTCCCGGAGGGTCTCGTCCTCCCCCACAGACACGGGCACCAGGGAGAGGGCGCAGCCGCGGGGCACCTTCCAGGCCCAGTTTTTGGGCCTGCCCTGGCCGCTGAATTTGGACAGGGAGCCGTTGGCGTCCTTTTCCACCGGCACCAGGGTGACCTTGCCCCGGTCCACCTCGGGCTGGGCGTCCATGACGGCAAAGATGCGCTCCGCGCCCGCCATGGCGGACAGCAGGGAGGTCATCTGCATGGAAATCTGGTTGACGGGCTGGGTGACCTGCCGGTTGTATTGCAGATAGATCACCAGCGAGCCCAGGGTGAAGCCGGCGCCCCCTCCCCCGCCCATGGCCAGGATGCCCCCCAGCACGGCGGTGACGGCGTAGCCGATGTTGGTCAGGTTGGAGGCCACGGGCATAATGGCGGAGGAGTAGAACCCAGCCTCGCTGGCGGCGGCGCGGTAGTCCTCGTTGAGGCCGCTGAACTGCGCCTTGGCCTGTTCCTCGTGGTTGAAAGCCTTGACCACCTTCATCCCCTCGATCATCTCCTGGATATTGCCGTTTACCGCCCCCAGGGCGGCCTGCTGTCGGGCATAGAACTTCCGGCTGCGCTTGCCGAACACCAGGAACACCGCCGTCACGCATCCCAGCATCACCAGGGAGGCCAGAAACAGCAGCGGGGACAGGGACACCATCATGGCCACCACCCCCACAAAGGTGATGGCGCTGGAGAGGAGCGACACCACCGACTGCTCCAGGGCCATCTGCACGTTGTCCGCGTCGTTGGTGAAGCGGCTCATCAGCTCGCCGTGGGTGTGGGCGTCGAAGAAGCCCAGGGGGAGCTCCTGGAGCTTGTCAAACAGCTCCCGGCGCAGGCGGTTGCAGCCCTTCTGGGCCAGCTGGGCCATAAGGTTGGCCTGGACATAGGAGCAGGCCGCGGCCAGCAGGTAAACGCCCATGAGCTGGAGGCAGGCGGCCAGCAGGCCGGGCAGCTGGGCCTGGCCCGCCTTGAAGGCCAGGGTGATGTTGTCAATGATGGGTTTTTGCAGGTAGGTGGCCGCCACGCCCAAGAGGGCGGACACCGCCACGCACACCAGCGCCGCCACAAGCAGCGCGGGACGGTTGAGGATATAGCCCATGGTGCGCAGGGCGGTGCGGCGCAGGTCCTTGGGCTTGCCAAAGCCGCCCCGGGGCCCCCCGTGGGGGCCGTGGCCGCCGCCGTGGGGTTTCCTGTTCTCAGCCATTGTCCCCGCCCCCTTCCTGCTGGGAATCGTAGATTTCACGGTAAATGGGGCTGCGCTCCATCAACTCGCCGTGGGCGCCCACGTCGGCCACCGTGCCGTCGTCCAGCACCACGATCTTGTCGGCGTACTGCACGGAGCTGATGCGCTGGGCGATGATGATGACGGTGGTGCCCTTCAGGTTTTTTCGGAAGGATTCCCGGATGCGCCCCTCGGTAGCCGAGTCCACGGCGGAGGTGGAGTCGTCCAGTATGAGGACGGCGGGCTTGCGCACCATGGCCCGGGCGATGCAAAGGCGCTGCTTCTGCCCGCCGGACACGTTCACGCCCCCCTGCTCCAGGTAGGTGTCGAAGCCCTCGGGGAAGGACATGATGAAGTCGTAGGCCTGGGCGTCCTTGGCCGCCTGGATGAGCTCCTCCTCCGTGGCGTCCTCATTGCCCCAGAGCAGGTTCTCCCGGATGGTGCCGGAAAAGAGCACGTTGTTTTGCAGCACCATGCCGATCCGGCCCCGCAGGCCGTCCAGGGGGTAGTCCCGCACGTCCAGCCCGTCCACCAGCACCTGGCCGCTGTGTACGTCGTAAAACCGGGGGATCAGGTTGACCAGGGAGGACTTGCCCGTGCCGGTGCCCCCTACGATGGCCACGAACTCGCCTGGCTCCACCGTCAGGCTGATGTGCTTCAGCACGTCCTCCCCCGCCCCCTCGGTCTGGTAGCGGAAGGACACGTCCCGGAACTCCACCCTGCCCTGTGGGGCGGGCAGGGTGGTTTCGCCGCCGTCGGTGATGGCGCTTTGGGCGTCCAGCACCTCAAACACACGGCGGATGGACGCCTGGGCCCGGGTGTATTGGAGCACCGCCATGCCGATCATCATGGCGGACATGAGGATCTGCATAATATAGCCGGTGACGGTCTGGAGGTAGCCGATCTCCAGCTCGCCCCCCAGCACCATATTGCCGCCGTTGTAGAGCACCAGCACCGTGGCCACCGAGAAGCAGATCATCATCACCGGCTGGATGGCCACCATGCGCAGCACCGCGTTCAGCCCGGCGGCGGTGAAGCCGTCGTTGGCGTCCATGAATTTCCGCCGCTCATGGTCCTCCCGGACGTAGGACTTCACCACCCGCACGGCGATGAGGTTTTCCTGCACCGTCTCGTTGAGGTGGTCCAGGGTTTTCTGCATCTTCTCAAACAGGGGGAAGCAGATTTTCATCAGCAGGCCCAGGGCAACGGCCATAAAGGGCAGCACCACGCACACCACCAGCGCCAGCTTGGGGCTGATGGCCAGGGTGAGGATGACGCTGGCCACCGTCATGGTGACGCCCCGGATGAGGACGCGCAGGCACATGATGGCCACATTCTGGATATTGGTCAGGTCATTGGTGAGGCGGGTGATGAGGGAGGAGGAGGAGAACCGGTCGATGTCCGCGAAGGAGAAGGACGCGATTTTTTCAAACTCCGCCCGCCGCAGGTTCGCGCCCAGGCCCTGGGCGGCAAAGGCGGCGCAGCGGGCGGCGTACCCGCCCACCACCGTGGCGATGAGGGCCACCGCCACCATCAGCGCGCCGGACTGCCAGATCACCGTCATGTTGTTTCCCTCAATGCCCTGGTTGATGATCCGGGCCATGAGCAGGGGGAGGATCAGCTCGCAGGCCGTCTCCAGCACCACCAGCAGGGGGGAGGCAGCGGCATAGCCCTGATAGCCCTTGAGATAGGACGCAAGGCGTTTCAGCAAAGGTCACACTTCCTTTCAAATGAGTCCTGGGAGGGCCCCGGCGGCGGGGGCGGCGGACCCAGGGGGTCGGGGGGTGGGTCGCACCGCCTGTCGCCGCCGATCTGGTACAGGTTTTCCAGCATCCGGGAGAGAAGGACGTCCGCCAGCGCCCGCTCCTCCGGGGAGAAGCCGTGGTACATATGCTCTTCCACCTGCCGGAAGGCGTCCATGCTCTGGGCGATGACGTCCCGCCCCTTTTGGGTGATGGCCACCCGGTTGCGGCGGGTGTCCCTCTCGTCGGTGCGACGGGCCACATAGCCCTGCCGCTCCAGCACCTTCAGCGAGGCGGCTATGGTGGGCGGCGCGCTGTGGAGCTTGTCGGCCAGCTCCTTCTGGGTGGGGGCGCGGGTGGGGTCGTCCGGACAGGTGGAAAGCTCCCACAGCAGCCGGGGGGAGCCCACGTCCCGCACCCCCCGCCGGGCCAGCGCCGCCATACAGGCATTGTGGTGGGCGCGCATGAGCTGCTGGAGCAGGATGCCGGTCTGACTGCCCATAGAAATCCCTCCAAATCGTTCGCACACGAATGATTAGTGTGCGTATTATTCTACTCCGCCGCCGGAAAATGTCAAGGGGGCGGGTGTGAACAGTTTGTGAATTCCGCGGCGGAGGTTGTGGAAGAAATTTTTGATTTCCCCTTGACAAGCGGGGGTTTTCCTGTTACAATCTCCTTTGTTCATGCGAGTGTAGCTCATCTGGTAGAGCGCCACCTTGCCAAGGTGGAGGTAGCGAGTTCGAGCCTCGTCACTCGCTCCACATGAAATAAACTATCCCGACCAGCAACGCTGGCCGGGATAAATTTTTGCCGAACTCGCTACCTCCACCTGTCAGCGCGGCTTGCCGCGCTGACGTGTAATCTGGAGGTGCGGGCCCCCACGGACGCAGGCCGTGGGGTGGGATAGCGAGTTCGAGCCTCGTCACTCGCTCCACATAATAAACTATCCCGACCGGCAACGCTGGCCGGGATAAATTTTTGCCGAACTCGCTACCTCCACCTGTCAGCGCGGCTTGCCGCGCTGACGTGTAATCTGGAGGTGCGGGCCCCCACGGACGCAGGCCGTGGGGTGGGATAGCGAGTTCGAGCCTCGTCACTCGCTCCAAAAAAGGAAGGGCCGGTGTAAGCGGCCCTTCCTTTTTTGGAATCCGTGGATGATTTGGATGCCCGGGCAGGCAAAGCCGCCCCTGCGTGGCACAAAGAATATCGACCGCGTATTTTTCCCGGGACAGCAGAAAGAGGCAGGGCAGGCCAAACGGCCCGCCCTGCCCTCTTTCCGTTTTATCACATGGACTCGGGCGCGGTAACGCCCAGCAGATCCAGGGCGTTGCGCAGAGTTACCTTCAGCGCCTTCACCAGGCCAAGGCGCTGGTTGGTCAGCTCCGGGTCGTCGGGGTTGTTCACCCGGGACACGTTGTAATAGCTGTGGTACAGCTTCACCAGAGACAGGATATAGTCGGCGATGAGGTTGGGCTTGCGCACCTTGGCGGCCTTGGCCACGGTGGCGGGGAACTCGCCCATCATCTTGAGCAGCTGCAGCTCCTTCTCGTCGGTGAGCCGGCCATAGCTCTCCTCCCGGTGGAATTCGGGGATATCCTTGTTTTTCAGGATGGAGCACATGCGGGAGTGGGCGTACTGGGCGTAGTACACCGGGTTGTCGTTGTCCTTGGCGGCGGCCTGCTTCATGTCGAAGTCCATCTGGGAGGAGATGTCCTTGGACACGAAGAACCACCGGGCGGCGTCCACCCCCACGTCCTCGCACAGCTCCCGCAGGGTGATGGCGTTGCCGGTGCGCTTGGACATTTTGACCTCCACGCCGTTCTCCACCATGCGCACCATCTGGATCAGGTCCACCGACAGGGTCCCCTTGGGATAGCCCAGGGCGGTGAGGGCGGCCTGCATCCGGGTGACGTAGGAGTGGTGGTCGGCGCCCCACAGGTTCACCATCACGGGATAGCCCCGCTCCATCTTGTACACGTGGTTGGCAATGTCGGGGGTGAGGTAGGACAGGGTGCCGTCGCTCTTGCGCAGGACCCGGTCCTTTTCGTCGCCGTAGTTGGTGGTCTTGAGCCAGAGGGCGCCGTCCTTCTCATAGAGCAGGCCCATCCCGTCCATCTTCTTGAGGCAGGCGTTGATCCGCTCCATGTTGTTCTCGTAGAAGAAGGTCTCGTGGATCCAGGACTGCATGTGCACCCGGTAGAGCTCCAGATCCTTCTCAATCTTTTTCAGCTCGCGGGTCTTGCCCTCCAGCATAAAGTACTCCAGGCGCTGCTTGGGGTCGGCGTCCAGCCACTTGTCCCCGTCCTGCCCGGCGATGTCGATGGCGATCTGCTTCACATCGTCGGCGTGGTAGCCGTTCTCCGGCAGGGGATACTCCTTGCCGAAATACTCAAAGTACCGGGAGATCAACGACTCGCCCAGCATGACGATCTGGTTGCCCGCGTCGTTCACGTAGAACTCCCGCAGCACGTCGTAGCCGCTCTTTTCCAGCAGGCGGCAGATGGCGTCCCCCCAGGCCGCGCCCCGGGCGTGGCCGCAGTGCAGGTCGCCGGTGGGGTTGGCGGACACCCACTCCACCAGGATGTGCACCCCGTCGCCGGAGGTGTTTTTGCCGTAGTCGTCCCCGGCGTCCAGGATCTGGTTGATGAGGGCGGCCAGGGCGCCGCTCTTCAGCTTGAAGTTGATAAAGCCGGGCTTGGCCACGGTGATGGACTCGGCCTCGGGCAGCAGCTCCTTGAGCTTGTCCACAATGGGCGCGGCGATGTCCATGGGGCTCTTGTGCAGCGTCTTGGCCAGCTTCATGGCCGCGCCGGTGGCGTAGTCGCCCAGCTTGGGGTCACGGGGAACCTCCACCGTCAGCACATCGGGGTTGGGCTCCAGGCCATAGACCTCCTGGAAGGCCTGGCCCACGGCGTCAAAAATCTTTTGTTCAAAATCACTCATAAAGCGTCTGCCTCCGTATTTTTATTGATCGGCCGCCCCGGCGGCCCGTTTTTCTCCAGCGTCCTTTTCGCCGAACAGCAGCTCCCGCAGATCCCGGCACAGCGCCTGGGCGGACGCGCTGTCCTTGATGATGAGCAGGATGGTGTCGTTCCCGGCGATGCTGCCCACCAGGCCCTGCTCCTCCAGCTTGTCGGCGAAGGAGCCCACCGCATGGGCCAGCCCCGGCATAGTTTTGATGACAATGATGTTGCAGGCCGCCTCGATGGACAGGGAGGCCAGCCGCGCGATGTTCAGCAGCTTGCCGGCGTCGTCCCCCGCCGCCGGGACAGGCTCCACCCCATAGCGCACCCCGCCGCCGGGGGAGGGGAGCTTTACCAGGTTGAGGGCATGGATGTCCCTGGACAAGGTGGCCTGCGTGCATCGCACCCCCCGGGCGGACAGCAGCTCCAGCAGCTGTTGCTGGGTCCCCACGTCCTGCCCGGAAATCAGCTCCAATATCAGCTTCTGCCGGTCTGTTTTCATCGGTCCTTCCTCCCTGTACTGGCCCTTTGGAAGCTGTGCCAATCGCCGAAATATTCAGAATTGCGAGCCAAAACCGTTGCCGGCAAGGCAAAAAATTGCGGGAATACTTTGTGTATTTCAAGATTTTTTAACGCAGCCGGCGGCGGTTTTGGCCGCAAGGTTGGGCGCCGAGGCGATTGGTACAGCCGCTCAGATATGAAAGCGGGCCGGAAAGGTCTTACCAGTATACACCCTTCCGGCCTGTAATGCAATCTTTTTTTGCATGGGTTTTGCATATTATGCTTTTTCGCCCTCCTGGCCCCGCTTTCCGCTGCCGCCGGTCTCGCTGCCGTCCGCCTTTTGAAGGGTAATCCGGTTGCGGAACTCGGTGGGGGTCATGCCTTTATATTTGGAAAAGTTCATGTTGAAGGTTTTGATGTTGTTATACCCCACCTCAAAGGCCACGTCGATGACATACTTCTCCGTGGAGGCCAGCAGCTCGCACGCCCGGTTTACCCGCACGAAATTCAGCAGGGTTTCAAAGTTCTTCTCGGAGTAGTAGAGCATCAGCCGGTTCATCTCCGGGATGGATATGCCGAAGTGGGAGGCCACCTGGCTGGCGGTGAGGTTTTCCGCGGCGTAGTTCTTGTAAATATAGTCAGTGGCGGCAAAGGCCACGTTTTTGTCGGTACGGTTGAATTTTGTCTTGGACTTCTTGTATATTTTGCGGTATTTCATGGGGGTGGTGCCCACCTGGGCGCTGAAATTCTTGGACAGGTGGGGGGCGTCCACAAAGCCCACCAGCACGGCGATTTCGTCCAGGGTCAGGTCGGTGTAGATCAGGTAGTCGGACACCTTTTCAATGCGGATGCCGGTGAGCAGCTTGGAAAAGGTGGTGCCGGTGATGTCGGAGATGTTCTTGGACAGGGTGGACTCGGAGATGAAGAAGGCCCCCGCCACGCTGGACAGGGTGAGCTTTTCGGAGGAATGGGCGTAGATGTAGCTGAGGATGGAGTTCTGGGTGGAGATGTCCCGCTCATAATCCTTTTCCCCGCGCACCGCCATGATGTAGCGGCGGTACATAATCATCAGCTCGATGACCTTGTTGGTGACGTATAGCTGCGCCATAGGGCGGTCCGGCTGGCTGACCCGGGTGGACTCCACCCCCAGCTCCGCCTTGAGCTGCTCGGTGAGCCCGTCCATATACTGGGCCTGCACCGAGTCCAGGTAGACCACCGGCTCCATGGATAAAAACTGGAGCAGCTCGGAGCTGTCGTCCTCAGAGCCGGGCACGCCCTTGAGCACGGAGTTGACGTATTGGTAGTCGTAGACGATGCGCATGAACTGCAGCGTCTCCCCCACCGCCGTGATTTCGGAAATCTTCCAGGGGGTGATGGCCACAAGGGTGTCGGGCTTCACCTCGTATTCCACCCCGCCGATCTCAATGGCGCCCTGCCCCCGCTTGAAGTAGAGGAACCGGGCGGCCTGGTGGATCAGGGGCTTGGTGGGGGCCTGGATGGCCTCGTAGTCAAAGGAGCAGATGGCGGCCGGGTCCTTGGTGGCGGCCAGGTTGTCCTGCAAGGTCGCAGGTCTGTTCAAAACGATCACCTTCAGCCTTTCTGGTGTATGGCGCACAGACACAGGAAAGCCCGGCCGCACGACCAGGGCCCGTGCGGCCGGCTTTCCCGTTGAGAGGAGGTTCTATGCTGTTAACGTGAAACGGTCCGTCAGCTGAGGACCATCATAGCCACGGTCAGCACCACGGCGGAGAACACCGCGATGACGGCCAGCAGTTTGGCAGACCACTTCACCCAGGTGTCCCAGGGCACACGGGCCAGGGCCAGGCCGCCCATGATGAAGCCGCAGGTGGGGGTGAACAGGTTGACGAAGCCGTTGGCGGCCACGTTGATCATAATGGAGGTTTCCACAGACCAGCCCATGCCCGCCACGATGGGGGAAACGATGGGGGAGGACAGGCCCGCCAGGCCGGAGGAGGACGGCACCAGGAAGCTCAGCCCCACATGGAGCACATAGTCCAGGAAGCCGAAGATGGGGGCGGGCAGGCCGGAGGCGGTCAGCGCGGTAATGGACGCCTCTACCAGCCAGGCACCCAGGCCGGTGGAGCTCATAATCACGGTGGTGGCACGGGCCAGGGCGATGACCAGGTTGACGGAGATCATGTCGGTAAAGCCGTTGATCACGCAGGGCATGAGCTTTTTCTTGTCTTCCAGGCCGATGAAGCCCATCACAAAGCCCATGAGCAGGAACCAGGTGGCGGCCTCATTGAAGTACCAGTCGCCCAGCTGGCTGCCGGTAATCACGCTGGTGAAGCCCAGGGCATTGTAGATGCCCTCGTTCAAGCTGCCCCAGGGGATGAAGCCCAGGATCATAATCAAGAAGGAGAAGGCGAACACGATCAGCACGCCCTTCTGCCGGCCGGTGAGGCGGACGTTGCTGGAGATCTCGGTGGAGGTGCCGTAAGCGGCCTTGCACTCGCTGATCTGCTCAGCGGTGAGGATGGAGCCCTTGCCGTCCTTCACCTTCTTGGCGTAGGCAGTGACGAACAGGGCAGAGAGGATAAAGGTGCCCAGCCAGAGGATGATGGCCACAACAAAAATGGTGCCCATGTTCACATCAACGCCGGCCGCAGCCACGGCCGCGCCGGTGGCGAAGGGGTTCAGGGTGGAGCCCAGCACGCCGGAGCCGGCGCCCAGCAGGACGGTGGCCGCGCCCACCATGGGATCGAAGCCCGCCGCCATCATGGTGGCCGCCAGCAGAATATAGAAGCCCACAGTCTCCTCGCCCATGCCATAGGTGGTGCCGCCGATGGAGAACAGGAACATCAGGATCCAGACCAGCACCAGCTCTTTGCCGTGGAGCGCCTTCACCAGCACCTGAATGCCGGTTTCCAGCGCGCCGGTGGCGGTCAGGATGGACAGGAAAATGCCCAGGCAGAACACGAAGCCGATTACATCTCCGGCGTCATGCCAGCCATTGAGGGGAGCCATCAGGATGTCGCTGAGGGAAGCGCCCTGCACAGCCATCTCCACGGCCTCGCCGGTCTCCTCGTCAAAGCCGGTGTAGGTCTGGCCGCTGGCAATCCAGGTGACGATGGAAACCGCCAGCAAAACCACCAGCAGAATCACAAATGTATTTAACGAGCGCCTCTTTTTCTTCTCTGCCATGACAATCTCTCCTTTTACGTTAGACGTTTCATTGTACCTGCGGATATCACCTCAAACGCCGTCCGGGCGGGGGCTCAGGGCCCCCGCCTTTCCGGCACTTTTCAGTCAGTTGCGGCGCGGGGACGTTACTTCTCCACCACCGTGCCCGTCTTGCCGTCCAGCGCCTCGGCGGCGCGGGCCAGGGAGGTGATGAGGGCGGTGCCGCCGTGGGTGTTGCTGGCGACGAACTCCATGCAGGACTGCACCTTGGGCAGCATGCTGCCGGGGGCGAACTGGCCCTGCTTGATATACTCCTCGGCCTCGGCCAGGGTCATGGAGGGCAGCTCCTGCTGGTCGGGCTTGTTGAAGTTGACGCACACGCGGTCCACCGCAGTGAGGATGATGAGCTGGTCGGCCTTCACGTCCCGGGCCAGCAGGGAGCTGGCGCGGTCCTTGTCGATGACGGCGGCCACACCCTTCAGGCCCGTGCCGGTCTCAACGACGGGGATGCCGCCGCCGCCCACGGTGATGACGATGACGCCGGCGGAAACCAGCTGCTCCACCGTCTCAATTTCCACGATGCGCTTGGGGATGGGGGAGGGGACCACCCGGCGGTAGCCGCGCCCGGAGTCCTCCACGAAGGTGAAGCCCTTTTCCGCCGCGATGGCGTCGGCCTCCTCCTTGGTGTAGAAGCTGCCCACGGGCTTGGTGGGGTTCTGGAAGCCGGGGTCGGACTCGTCCACCACCACCTGGGTGACCACGGTGGCGCACGCCTTTTTGATGCCGCGGGCGTTCAGCTCGTCCTGGATGGCCTGCTGGAGGTGGTAGCCGATATAGCCCTGGGTCATGGCCCCGCACTCGGGGAAAGGCATATAGGGGGTGTTGCCGCCCTTGTTGGCGGAAAACTCCATGGCCAGGTTAATCATGCCCACCTGGGGGCCGTTGCCGTGGCCAATGATGACGTCATAGCCCTTTTCCACCAGATCCACGATGGGCTTGGCGGTGCCCTTCACCAGTTCCAGCTGCTGCTCGGGGGTATTGCCCAGGGCATTGCCGCCCAGGGCCACTACAATACGCTTACCCATGGCCGCACCCTTACTTCAGCGTGGCGTACATGACGGCCTTGATGGTGTGCATACGGTTCTCGGCCTCGTCGAACTGGCGGGCCTGCTTGCCCAGGAACACGTCATCGGTGACCTCCATGGCGGGCAGGTTGAACTTCTGGTAGATATCCTCGCCGATGGTGGTGTCCCGGTCGTGGAAGGAGGGCAGGCAGTGCAGGAAGATGGCGGTGGGCTTGGCCTGCTCCATCAGCTCCTTGTTCACCTGATAGGGCCGCAGCAGCTTGATGCGCTCCGCCCAGATCTCGTCGGGCTCGCCCATGGAGACCCAGATATCGGTGTACAGCACGTCGCAGTCGCGGGCGCCCTGCTTCACGTCGTCGGTCAGCTCGATGGTGGCACCGGTCTCGGCGGCCACGGCCTTGCACTTCTCCACCAGGTCGGCGGCGGGCATCAGCTCCTTGGGCCCGCAGGCGCAGAAGTGCATGCCCAGCTTGGCGCACACCACCATCAGGGAGTTGGCCACGTTGTTGCGGGCGTCGCCGAAGAAGGTGAGCTTGCGGCCGCGCACGTCGCCGAACTCCTCCTTCACGGTGAGGATGTCGGCCAGCATCTGGGTGGGGTGGAAGGCGTCGGTCAGGCCGTTCCACACGGGCACGCCGGAGTAGCGGGCCAGGTCCTCTACCACGGACTGCTTGAAGCCGCGGTACTCAATGCCGTCGTACATGCGGCCCAGCACCTTGGCGGTGTCGGCCAGGGACTCCTTCTTGCCCATCTGGGAGGAGCCGGGGTCCAGGAAGGTGCAGCCCATGCCCAGGTCCCGGGCACCCACCTCGAAGGCGCAGCGGGTGCGGGTGGAGGTCTTTTCGAACAGCAGCACCACCTGCTTGCCGGTGAGCCACTTGTGCTCCACGCCGTTGTTCTTCATCCGCTTGAACTCGGCGGACAGGTCCAGCATATAGTTGATCTCGGCGGGGGTGAAGTCCAGCAGGGTCAGGAAGCTCCTGCCGCGAATGTTGATGCCCATGGTAAATTCCTCCTAAATAAAGTAGTGGTATGACGGGAAAAACAGCACGGTGACAATTACTCGGCGCGGATCAGGGGCATGGACATGCAGCGCGGGCCGCCGCGGCCCCGGGACAGCTCGGCGGAGGGCATCTCCAGCACCGTCAGGCCGTTGTCGCGCAGGATGGCGTTGGACACGTCGTTGCGCTGGTAGACCACGATCTTGCCCGGGGCGATGCACAGGGTGTTGGAGCCGTCGTTCCACTGCTCGCGGGCCGCCGCGATCAGGTCGTCGCCGCCGCAGAAGATGAGCTGCACGTCGTCCACGCGGGTGTACTGCTCCAGGATGTGCTTCAGGTCGGAATCAACCCGCTTGATGTGCAGGTCGGCGGGGTCGTCCTGGCCCGGGGTGATCTCGTACACGGTGAGGGGGCCCAAGATGGCGGGATGGACGGTGTACTTGTTCACGTCGATCTGGGTGAACACGGTGTCCAGGTGCATGAAGGCGCGGCTCTTGGGGATGTCGAAGGCCAGCACGGTGCGGATCCTGGCCTCGGGGTCGGTGAACAGGTTGCGGGCCGCCGCCTCGATGGCGTCGGGGGAGGTGCGCTGGGAGATGCCGATGGCCAGGGTGTCCTCGGTGAGGTTGAGCACGTCGCCGCCCTCGATGTTGGCGTGGAGATCCCGGTCATAGTAGCGGGTCACCAGGCCCTCGAAGTCGGGATGGTACTTGAAGATATAGTCGGCGTAAATCGTCTCGCGGCAGCGGGTGACGGAGTACATCTTGTGGAGGAACACGCCGGTGCCCACGCTGGCGAAGGGGTCACGGGTGAAGTACAGGTTGGGCATGGGGTGCACCACCAGATCGTCCGGCGGGGCCACCAGATCCTGGAGGGAGTAGGCCCGGGCGGCATCGCCCATCTCCTTCAGGGTGATGCCCTCCATGGTCTTTTCCACCAGGGCCTTGCCCTTGAAGTTGGTGGTCAGGTACTCCAGGCACTTGTCCTGCCAGCGCCGGGTCTTGATATTGCCCTCGAACAGCCACTGGCGCAGGAAGGGCTCCACCAGCTTGGGATTGAGGCTGAGCACGTCGGTCATCAGGTCTTCCAGATAGACCACCTCGGTGCCGTTGTCGCGCAGAATCTGGGCGAAGGCGTCATGTTCCTCCTGGGCGACCTTCAGGAAGGGGATGTCATCAAACAAAAGCTCTCCCAGGGTGTCGGGGGTCAGGTTCAGCAGCTCTTTGCCGGGGCGGTGCAGCAGCACCTTTTTCAGCGGGTTGATCTCGCTTCTGACACAAATGCCTTTCATGGCTCCTCCTTATGCGGTTTGCATGAATAATATTTTTGGCCGCGCCTGCGCGCACCGGCGGGCCAAATCATGACCATCCTTATCATAACGCACGGGGAAAGAATTATATGGAAATATACAAAGCCCTATATTGTATATTTTCGCTAATATTGCCCTGCGCGCCGCGGGGAAAATTGCGCACTCTAACGGGGCCGCCCCTCCCCGCCCTGCCGTCCGCCGTCAGTTTGCGCATCTGTGCCGCAAGATATTCACAAAATGGCCGCTTCTGCCGCCGTTTTTTCTGACATTTTGCCTCCCCCTGCCCTCCGGGCGGCGGTCACTTTCTGCCGAAGGGCCACCAGCCCCTGCGCCCCCTTTTCTGCTCCGGCTTTCCGGTGGCCGGGGCGGGCCCGGGCTTGGGCTGCGCAGCCTCTCCCGCGCTCAGCCGCTCCAGGGCCTCCTGCGCTTTTTGGTGCTTTTTGTCCGCGGCTTGCCGGTAGAGCTCCCGGGCCTTGTCCAGGTCTTTGCCCACTCCCAGGCCCTGCTCATAACAGCCCCCCAGCAAATACGCCCCCCGGGCGCTGCCCCGCTGGGCGGCCTCGGCGTATAGGGCGGCGGCCCGGGCCTCGTCCCGCCCCACGCCCAGCCCGGCGGCGTAGCACTCCCCCAGCGAGCAGGTGCCGTCGGAGTTTTTCCCCTGGTGGGCCAGCGTATACAGCTCCACCGCCCTTTTCCCGTCCTTTTCCACGCCGTAGCCGTTTTCATAGCACTCGCCCAGCAGGAATTCCGCCCGGTGGTGGCCCTGGGCGGCGGCTTTTGCAAACCACTGAGCCGCCTGGACGTCGTCCTCCTCCACGGCGATGCCCAGGTAGTAGAAAAAGCCCAGATTGCATTGGGCGCGGGCGTTGCCCGCCTGGGCGGCCTGGCGGTAGAGCCGCGCGGCCTCCCCCTTGTCCTCCTCCACACCGCGGCCCAGCTCATAGCAAAGGCCCAGCGAGCAGGTGCCCGCCAGATACCCCCCCTCGTGGGCGGTGCGGTAGAGGCGGAAAGCCTCGTCAAAGTCCTCCTCCACGCCGTAGCCGTACTCATGGCACTCGCCCAGCAGGAAGCTGGCCCGGGCGCTGCCCTGGGCGGCGGCCTGGGTGAACCACTTCACAGCCTCGGCGTCGTCCATGTCCACCCCGATGCCCTGGTAGTAGCAGTAGCCCAGGTTGCACTGGGCCCAGGCGCTGCCCTGCTCCGCCGCCTGGCGGTAGAGCTCCGCCGCACGCTTGGCGTCCCGCTCCACGCCTCGGCCAAACTCGTAGCACACTCCCAGCGAACAGGTGCCGGCGGGGTAGCGCTGCTCGTGGGATTTGCGGTAGAGCTCCACCGCCTTCTCCAGGTCCTTTTCCACGCCGTAACCGTTCTCATAGCACTCGCCCAGCAGCTGCTGAGCCCGGGGCTGGCCCGCCTCGGCGGCCTTGGAAAACCACTTTACCGCCTCGTTGTTGTCCTCCGGGGTGCCGATGCCCCGGTAGTGGCAGAAGCCCAGGTTGCACTGGGCCTGGGCATAGCCCTGCTCCGCCGCCTCGCGGTAGAGCTCCACCGCCCGGGCGGGGTCGGCCTCCACGCCGGAGCCCAGCTCGTAGCACAGCCCCAGGGAGCAGGCGGCGGGGGGATAGCCCGCCTCATAGGACAGGCGGTAGAGCTGGGCCGCCCTGGCTTCGTCCTTTTCCACGCCGTAGCCGTTGTCATAGCATTCGCCCAGCAGCTGCTGGGCCCGGGGGTACTCCTGCCCGGCGGCCTTGGCGAACCACTGCGCGGCCTGACTGTCGTCCTGCTCCACGCCGATGCCCTGGTAGTAACAGAAGCCCAGGTTGCACTGGGCCCGGGCATCCCCCGCCTCGGCCCCCTTGCGGTAGAGCTGGGCGGCCCGCGCCTTGTCCTGCTCCACCCCCCGGCCCAGCTCATAGCACAGGCCCAGGGCGCAGCTGCCGGCGGGGTGGCCTTTTTCGTCCGCGTCGGCGTAGAGCCGGGCGGCCCGGTCCATGTCCTGCTCCACGCCGAAGCCGCCCTCATAACACTGCCCCAGCAGGAACAGGGCCCTGCCGTGGCCCTGCTGGGCGGAACGCTCGAACCAGAGGACCGCCTGGCCGTTATCCTCCTCCACGCCGATGCCCCGGTAGTAGCAGAAGCCCAGATTGCACTGGGCTCTGGCGTCCCCCGCCTCGGCGGCCTGGAGGTAGAGCTCCACCGCCCGCGCCATATCCTGCTCCACCCCGGTGCCCAGCTCGTAGCACAGCCCCAGCGAGCAGGTGGCGGGGGGGTAGCCCGCCTCGCTGGCCGCCCGGTAGAGCTGGGCGGCCTTCAGGTGGTCCTCCTCCACGCCATAGCCGAAATCATAGCAGTCCCCCAGCAGGCCGAGGGCCCGGGGGTATCCCTCCTCGGCGGCCAGCTCGAACCAGTGGACGGCCTGGGCGTCGTCCACATCCACGCCGATGCCCCGGTAGTAGCAGAAGCCCAGATTGCACTGGGCGGGGACATAGCCCCGCTCTGCCGCCTCCCGGTAGAACTCCACCGCCCGGGACGGGTCGGCCTCCACCCCGGTGCCCAGCTCATAGCACAGCCCCAGGGCGCACACGGCGGGGGGATAGTCGTTCTCCCTGGCCCGGCCGTACCACTCCACCGCCTGGGCGGGGTCCCGCTCCACGCCCTGGCCCAGCTCATAGCTCTGCCCCAGCAGGAACTGGCCCTTGGGGTAGTCCTCCTCGGCGCACCGGCGGTACAGCCGGGCGGCCTCCTCCATGTCCTGCTCCACGCCGATGCCCCGGTCGTAGCACACCCCCAGGGCGCAGGTGGCGGCCTCAAAGCCCTGCTCGTGGGCGGCGCGGTAGAGCTCCACCGCCCGCTTCTCGTCCTTCTCCACGCCCAGGCCGGCCTCGAAGCACTCGCCCAGCAGCTCCTGGGCCCGGGGGTATTCCTGCTGGGCGGCTTTGGCGAACCAGCCTGCCGCCTCCTCGTAGTCCTGTTCCATGCCGATGCCCCGGTAATAGAAGAAGCCCAGATTGCACTGGGAGGGGGCGTGGTCCTGCTCCGCCGCCTCCCGGTAGAGCTCCGCCGCCCGTTCCTTGTCCATCTCCACCCCGGAACCCAGCTCGTAGCACAGCCCCAGCTCACACTGGGCGGGAGGGTAGCCCTGTTCCGCCGCCTGGGAGAAGAGCTGGACGGCCCGCTCCGGGTCCTTCTCCGTGCCGATCCCCCGGCCGAAGCACATGCCCAGGCCGTACTGGGCGGCGATATAGTCCCCCTCCGCAGCCCGGGTGAACCACCGGAAGGCCAGGCTTTCGTCCCGCTGGGCGCCCCCGGTGCCGTTGCAGTAGTTCATGGCCACCCGGTACTGGGCGTCCAGATCCCCCTCCTCCGCCGCCTCCAGCAGCTCCCGGAAGCTCTGCTCCTTTCTGGCCGATACGTCCGCCATGCTCTGGATCAGCTCGGGGTTGATGTATACCATCATCGCGTCCTGCCCCTCGGGCAGCAGCTCGTCGTTGCGCTCTTCCGCCATATGTGTTCCCCATCCTTTCCGTATTTCCCCGCGCCGCGGGTGCTTTTTGGAGCATTGTACCACATGTGCCGGGAAAAATCCATATGGGATTGTCGGGACGCCTCCCAGACGCGAAAAGCCGGCCCGGCGTGGACGCCTGGGCCGGCTTTTCATATCTGACGGGCCGCCCCGCTTTCGGCAGCGGCGGGCGATGCCGCCGTCAGCGGCCCTCCGCTCCCTCTTCCGGCCCCCGGCCCCCGCCGGGGGCGGGCTCTTCCAACAGCTCCGCCGCCTCCCGGAGGCTGACGCCCCGGGCCCGGGCGATGGCGGCCAGGTCGTCGAATTCATACTTCCGCCGCGCCACCCCATAGCCCGACGCCCGCTTGCACCGGACGGGGCCCAGGGGGGTGTCCAGCGCGGCGCATTCCCGCTCCAGCACGTGGCGGCGCAGGGCGCACTCCCGCACGCCCAGGGTGGTGGTATGGCGGAAGAGCAGGGCGCACAGCGCGTCCCGGTCCGCCGGGGCGCACATCACCCGCAGCAGGGTGCCGGGGCGGCACTTCTTCATGCCGATGGGGACGGTGTACACGTCCAGCGCCCCCCCCTCAAGCAGCCGCTCCATGGCGAAGCCCAGCTCCTCGCCGGTCATGTCGTCCACATTGCAGGACAGCTCCACAATTTCGTCCCCGACGCCCTCCGTCTCCCCCAGCATGGCCCGCACGCAGTTGGCCGCCGGGAAATCCTTCTGCCCGCAGCCGTAGCCCACGGCGGAGGGGCGCATCACCGGCATATCGCCGAACCGGGTGGCAAAGTGCCTGAGCAGCGCCGCGCCGGTGGGGGTGCACAGCTCCCCTTGGATGTCCCCGCCGTAGATGGGGATGCCCTCCAGCAGCAATGCGGCGGCGGGGGCGGGCACCGGCAGCACCCCGTGGGCGCAGCGCACCTGGCCCGTCCCCACCCGGACGGGGGAGCACACCACCTGGTCCGGGGCCAGTTCGTCCATGAGCATACAGGCCATGGTGATGTCGGCCACCGCGTCCAGCGCGCCCACCTCGTGAAAATGGACCTCATCCACCGGCACGCCGTGAACCCGGCTCTCCGCCTGGGCGATGAGGGAGTATACCTCCATAACATGATCCTTCACCCGGGAAGGCAGGTCCAGGTGGTCCCGGACGATGTGGCCGATGCCGTTCATACCGCTGTGGTGGTGATGGAGGCCCTGTCCGTGGCCGCCGTGGTCGTGGTCGTGGTCATGGCCGTGGCTGTGGCCGTGGTGGTCGTGGTGGTCGTGGCTGTGCTCCTCCCGGCCGTGTACGGTCACCGACAGGCGGGTGCCGGTGACGCCGCACTTGACGGCCCTTTCCCGCTCCACATGGACGCCGGGCAGGCCCAGGGCGTTGACGCGGGCCACAAAGGCGTCCGGGTCGGGCAGCAGCTCCAGCAGCGCGGCGGACAGCATGTCCCCCGCCGCCCCCATGCCGCAGTCCAGATACAGTATTTTCATGGTGTGCGCCCCCTTCATAATTGTTCGCCGGCCCGGGGCTCCAGATCCAGCAGCACCCCGGAGTACCGGCCCTTCAGCCCCTCCAGCACCTGGCCGCGCTTTTCCAGCAGGAGGGGGAGCTGCCCTTCGGGCAGCTGGACCAGCGCCCGCCCCCCCAGCAGCCGCACCCGGAAGCCGGAAAAGCCCAGGGAAAAGAGCAGCCCTTCCGCCTCCTCGGTTTTTTGCAGCTTTTCCCGGGTGATCTCCTCCCCGGCGGGGATGCGGGTGGCAAGGCAGGCGTAGGCGGGCTTGTCCCAGGTGAACAGCCCCGCCTCCTTTGACAGACGGCGGACCTCCCCCTTGGTCAGCCCGCACTCCCTCAGGGGGGAGCGGACGGACAGCTCCTCCAGGGCCCGCATACCGGGGCGGTCCGCCGCGTCGTCGGAGGCGTTGGTGCCGTCTATTAAAAGGGGGAATCCGTCCTCCCGGGCCGCCTGGGAAATGGCGGAGAAAACGGCCCGTTTGCAGTGGTAGCAGCGCTCCGGCGGGTTGGCCGCCACCTCCGGCAGGGCCAGCACATCCAGCTCCACTGCCCGCAGCCCCACCCCCAGCTCCCCGGCCAGCCGCCGGGCGTCCTCCCACTCAAAGGCGGGCTGGAAGGGGGAGCGGGCGCAGTAGGCCCGAACCCGCCGGGCGTACCGGGCGGCGGCGTACAGCAGGTAGGCGGAGTCCGCCCCGCCGGAGAAGGCCACCGCCGCCTCCGGGTTGGCCTGGAAAAATTGTTTCAGTGTCACAGCGTTTCTCCCTTCCCCCACTCAGCGCTCCAGCTGGTGGGCACGGTAGTAGCTCAGGCAGAGGAAGCGGCGGGCCAGCTCCTCCTGCTCCGGCGGGAGCTGGGCGGTCAGCTCCCCGGCGGCGGTGAGGCGGGCGGCGTGGCTGTGGATCACGGGAAGCTCCGCCCGGCACGGGTCCACCGCCTGCATATAGGCGTCCCCCGTCCAGCCCAGCTGCTCAAACAGCACGTTCATCAGGAAGCAGGGGGAGATATCCGGCCCCTCCCCCCGGACATCCCTGCCCAGGGCGGCCTTGGCCGCGCCGTTTGCCCAGATGAGGTAGGGGGTGGACCAGTAGTTGTAAAAGCCCTCCCGGCTGTCCTGGTCCAGGTTCACGCCCAGGGCGTGGTACACGCTGTTCCCGTTGCCCAGCCAGGGCTTGTGATCGCCGAACACCACCAGCACGATGGGCTCGTCCGAGGCGCGGAAGGTGTCCACCATGTCCGCCAGGTGCCTTTGGGTGGCCATCACCGAGCCCAGGTAGTTGGACAGGATATACCGGGAGGCGTCGTCCAGCCCCGGGTTGGTGAAAAAGTCCTCCGGCTCCCCCCACCAGCACTCCCGGTCCCCGTAGGGGCCGTGGCCCTGGTAGGTGACGGAGAAGGAGAACAGCGGCGCGCCGCCCCCCTCCAGCTGCTCCAGGACGCTGCGGGTGAGGTCGGGCAGGAAATTGTCGTCGTTGAGGACCGGGTCGGCGCCGTACACCGGGCCGAAGTAGTCCTCCGTGAAGCGGTAGGAGTCGAAGCCCAGGTAGGAATTCACATTCTGCCGGTTGTAAAACCAGTTGTAGCTGGGGTGGCTGCCGGTGGCCCGGTAGCCCTGGCCCTTGAGGTAGCGTACGTAGGAGGGGGCGTCCCCCCGGTAGTCGTAATTCCCGTCGCCCACGCCGGTGAGAAAGGCCCGCTCGGTATTGACGGTGCCCCCGGCGAAGATGTTGGCGAGCAGAGAGCCGGAATAGCCCTCCTGCTCCAGGGCGTGCCAGACGGCGTAGACATCCTGGGAGAACTGGATCTCCTCAAACTGGGAGAAGTCGGTGAAGGCCTCCAGCATGATGCCCACAAGGTTCACCTTTTTGTCCTCCGGGATGGCGGCGTCCTCATATTGGGCCAGCCACCCCTCCGCCTCCCGCTGGTCATAGCCCTCCGGGGGGCGGGGGAAGGCGTCCTTCACGCTGTGCAGAAAGGGGTAGAGCAGGCCCCGGGACACATACTGCTGGGTGACCGACCACTTGTTGATATGCTCCTCGTTGGCGTTGTCCTGATACACCTGGTCGCTGGCGTACAGGGGGGACAGGGCGGCGGCGCACGCCAGGGCTGTTCCGGCGATGCCCGCCCGGAAGCGCCCCAGGGGCCGGCCCCGGGCCAGCAGGGCCAGCAGCAGCGCGCTGACCAGGGCGCAGCCCAGGGCGGCGGCCAGCTTGCCGAACAGGAACAGCTGGTATTTGCCCGCCATATTCCCCGCCTCCCCCAGCAGCAGCAGGTCGGCGGCGATCACCGGGTCGTCCCGGAAGAACATCTTATAGGCATTCCCGGCGGCCAGTCCCAGCACCGGCAGGGCGGTGAGCGCGTAGGCCAGCCATGCCCGGCCCGTGAGGCCGTAGAGCAGGGCCATGAGAACCACAGGAGGGATCAGGTTGAGCGCCACCAGCCCCGGGTGGTCCAGGTAATCGTAGAACAGCTCCCAGCCATACTGGGCGGGGGCCAGCATCAGGCACAAAAGGCCCAGGGCCAGCGCCGCGCCCAGCATGAGCAGCCCGTTCCAAAGCCAGAAGGCCGCCCGGCGGGGGGCGGACAGCCCGTCCTCCGGGCGCTTTCGGAATAAAAAGCAGGAGAATAGTTGTTTCATCGCCGCGCCTCCACAGAAGATATACCGGCGGCAGGCAGCCCATGTTTGGATGCCCGCCGCCGGTATTCTATCACAATTCGCCCCGCTGTGCACGGGCAAACGCGCAATTTTACGAAAAGTTAATAGGCCAGCTTTTCCTCCAGCCAGTTTTTCAGCCCGCTGATGGGCACACGAACCTGGTCCATGGTGTCCCTGTCCCGGATGGTGACGGCGTGGTCGGCAATCTCGGTCTCGCTGCCCACGGTGGCGAAGTCCACGGTGACGCAGTAGGGCGTGCCGATCTCGTCCTGGCGGCGGTAGCGCTTGCCGATGGAGCCGGCGTCGTCAAAGTCCACCATGAAATGCTTGGACAGCTCGGCCTGGACCTCCCTGGCCTTATCGCTCAGCTTTTTGGACAGGGGGAGCACCGCGCACTTGAAGGGGGCCAGGGCGGGGTGCAGGCGCAGCACGGTGCGCACGTCGTTCTTGGCCTCGTCCACCACCTCCTCGTCGTAGGCGTTGCAAAGGAATGCCAGCAGCATCCGCTCCACGCCCAGGGAGGGCTCGATGACATAGGGGACGTAGTGCTCGCCGGTCTCCTGGTCGAAGTAGGTCAGGTCCTTGCCGGAGGTGTTCTGATGGGCGGTGAGGTCGAAGTCGGTGCGGCTGGCCACCCCCCACAGCTCGCCCCAGTCGGTGAAGGGGAAGGCGAACTCAAAGTCGGTGGTGGCGTTGGAGTAGTGGCTCAGCTCCTCCGGGTCGTGGTCGCGCAGGCGCAGGTTCTCCTCCTTAACGCCCAGGTTCAGCAGCCACTGGTGGCAGAAGTCTTTCCAGTAGGCGAACCACTCCAGCTCCGTGCCCGGCTTGCAGAAGAACTCCAGCTCCATCTGCTCGAACTCCCGGGTGCGGAAGATGAAGTTGCCCGGGGTGATCTCGTTGCGGAAGCTCTTGCCGATCTGGCCGATGCCGAAGGGCAGCTTGCGCCGGGTGGTGCGCTGGACGTTGACGAAGTTGGTGAAGATGCCCTGGGCGGTCTCGGGGCGCAGGTAGACGGTGTTCTTGGCGTCCTCGGTGACCCCCTGGAAGGTCTTGAACATCAGGTTGAACTGGCGGATATCCGTCCAGTTGAACTTCCCGCAGGTGGGGCAGGCAATCCTGTGCTCGTCGATAAAGGCCTTCATCTCGGCCTGGCTCATGGCGTCCACGCTACGGCCCAGCTCAAAATTGTTTTCCTGGCACCAGTCCTCGATCACCTTGTCGGCGCGGAAGCGCTCGTGGCACTCCTTGCAGTCCATGAGGGGGTCGGAGAAGCCGCCCACGTGGCCGGAGGCCACCCAGACCTGGGGGTTCATGAGGATGGCGGCGTCCAGCCCCACGTTGTAGGGGTTCTCCTGGACAAACTTTTTCCACCAGGCCTTTTTCACGTTGTTTTTCAGCTCCACCCCCAGGGGGCCGTAGTCCCAGGTGTTGGCCAGCCCGCCGTAGATCTCCGACCCGGCGAAGATGAAGCCCCGGGCTTTGCAGAGGTTTACGATCTTTTCCATGCTCTTTTCAATGTTTTTCATTTTTGTCATACCTCGTTTCATAAAATTCGATGAATTGGCACGGCTTCTCAGTCCGGGTCAGGGCGGAAGAGCTCCGTCATACGGCCGTCCCCCCGCTCCTGCTGATGGGCATGGAACATCTTGTGGGCCAGCTTGGAGGCCAGCACATCCCCCTCCGGCATCCCGCCCCATCCGCCACGGCGTTTCGGCCGTCATAAAGGGCGAACCCGTACCGGCGGAAGCCGGGCCATAGCGCGTTGAAATCCAGCCGCTCCAGCCGGCGGGCCACCCCGCCTTCCAATACAGCAAGTCCACGCGCAGCGCCTCCAAACCACATGAAAAACGCCCCGAGCCGCCATGGCTCAGGGCGAACTGGACAGTCCGCGGTCCCACCTGAATTCGCGCCGGACTCAAAGGGCCGGGCGCGCGCTCCTGCCCGGTAACGGCGGGGGCCGCCGGGCCATTTCCTGCCCGGGCTCGGGAGGGCCTTCCCGCCGCGCCTTTGGGGGACTCGCACCGTCCGTCCCCTCTCTGAAAAACCCGTGCGCGTGGTACTGTTCTCCGTCGCTGCTTTGGGCCATTCTATTACAGAAAACCGGGGCTGTCAAGGGGGCGGGCGCAAAACGCGGTTCAGCCCCCCTTTTTGCCCCCCTTGCCCGGCCGCGCCAGATGGATCAGCCCCAGCACCAGGAACACCGCGCCGATGATAATCAGCGCCGCAGCCCCTGCCATCAGGTACATCTGGGTGCGGCCCTCGTTCCGGGTGGTCACTCCCTCCACGAAGGTGAAATCCCCGCCCAGCATCCACATGACGGCCCCCAGCGCGGCCATGCCGGCGCCCTCCAACAGCTCCTTGAGGGCGGCCTTCCGCGCCGCGGCGCGGTTTTGCCTGTCGTCCATGTCAACATGCCTCCCAAACGGCCCCCGCTCCCCGGCGGTACGCCTTTGCAAGGAGCATAGCACAGCAGGGAGGAAAAATCAAGGCGGGCCCGGGCAAAAAATCAACGGACTTTTATACTTTTTTTCATTTCCTTTTTCCCGAGGCTGTGATATAATGCAGGATAAATCACTGTGCAGGAGGGAGCGCCATGCAAAACCGCGTCACCGTTACCGTGGGTGGGCTGAAATACACCCTGCTGGCTGCCGAGGGGGAGGAGTACGTCCACCGTGTGGCCGCCTATGTGGATGAGAAGCTGAGGGAGACCACCAGGGCGGGCGGCTCTTCCCAGATGGGGTGCGCCGTGCTCACCGCCGTCAACATCGCGGACGAACGTTTTAAAGAGAAGGAGGCGTCGGAAAACCTGCGCCGCCAGCTCAAGGATCTGCTGGAGGAGAACTCCCGGCTCAAGGGCGAGCTGAGCGAGGCCAAGCGGGAGATTTTTAAATTGCAGCAGAAGCGGTAAGCGCGAGCTTACCGCCACGATAAACCATCACAGAAACGAGAGAACTACCTATGGAAATACTATCCCCCGCCGGCAGCCCGGAGGCGCTGCGCGCGGCGGTGTGCGCCGGGGCGGACGCGGTCTACCTGGGCTTCGGACAATTCAACGCCCGCCGGGGGGCGAAAAACTTCACCCGGGATGAGTTTGCCGCGGCGGTGTCCCACTGCCACCTGCGGGGGGTGAAGGTATACCTCACCCTGAACACCCTGTGTTCCGACCGGGAGATGGCCCAGGCGGTGGACTGCGCCGTCCAGGCCTCCCAGCTGGGGGCGGACGCGGTGCTGGTCCAGGACATGGGGCTGGTGCGCGCCCTGCGCCAGTGCGCCCCCGACCTGCCCCTCCACGCCTCCACCCAGATGACCCTCCACTCCCTGGACGGGGTGAAGCAGGCCGCCGACCTGGGCATGACCCGGGCGGTGCTGGCCCGGGAGCTGTCCCGCCGGGACATCGCCTACATCTGTGAACGCTCCCCCATTGAAATTGAGGTGTTTGTCCACGGTGCGCTGTGTATGTGCTACTCGGGGCAGTGCTTCATGTCGTCCGTCATCGGCGGGCGCAGCGGCAACCGGGGCATGTGCGCCCAGCCCTGCCGCCTGCCCTACGGCTGGGGGGACTGGGCGGACGGCCACCCGCTCTCCCTCAAGGACATGTCGCTGGCGGGCCACCTGGAGGAGCTGCGGGACATGGGTGTGGCCAGCGCCAAGATTGAGGGGCGGATGAAGCGGCCGGAATACGTCTATATTGTGACCAAGGTCTACGCCGACGCCCTGCGGGAGGGGCGGGAGCCCACGGGGGAGGAGCTGTCCCGGCTGGAGCAGGCCTTTTCCCGCCAGGGGTTCACCGACGGTTATTACATGGAGAAAAAAGGCCCGGACATGTTTGGCGTCCGGGAGGAGGCGAAGAACCCCCGGGAGCTCTTTGCCCAGGCGCGGGCCGCTTATGAGAAAGGGGAGGGCCCCGGCGTCCCGGTGAAGTTTTACGCCATGGTCCGCCCCGGCGAGCCGCTCCAGGTGGGGGTGGAGGACGGCGAGGGCCGGGTGGTCACCGCCGCCGGAAGCGTGCCGGAGGCGGCCCGCCGCCGGGCCGCCACCCGCGCGGAGGTGGAGGGCCAGCTCACCAAGACCGGCGGCACCCCCTACCGGGTGGCCGAGGTGAGGAGTCTGGTGCAGGACGGGCTGGCGGTCCCCCTGTCTGCGGTCAACGCCCTGCGCAGGCAGGTGCTGGACGGCCTCACCGCCAAGCGCACCGCCCTGCCCCAGCGGCGCCACGGCGCGTACAAGCTGGGCGCGCGGTATGAGAATTACCGGGGGGAGCCGGACATCTACGTCTCCCTGCGCCGGGCGGGCCAGCTCACCTTCGAGCTGACAAAGGCCAAGCCCGGCCTTATCACCCTCCCCGCCGAGGAGATTGCCGCCCATCCGGACGACGTAAAGGCGGCCATTGGCCGGGGGGTGCCGGTGGCGGCGGCGCTGCCCCGCATCTGCTTTGACCGGGAGCTTCCTGGATTGCGCCGGGAGCTGGAGGCGTGCAGGGAGGCCGGGGTGACGGACGCCTACGTGGGCAATCTGGGCCACGTCCCGCTGTGTAAAGAGCTGGGCTTCGCCCTCCGGGGGGACTTCGGCCTCCAGGTGTTCAACAGCCAGGGGGTGAAGGAGTACAAACGGCTGGGCTTCCAGTCCGTCACCGCCTCCTTTGAGCTGAAGCTGGCCCAGATCCGGGATCTGGCCAAGGCGGTGGACACGGAGATCATCGCCTATGGCCGCCTGCCCCTGATGATTACCGAGAACTGCGCCGTCAAAAACCAGTCGGGCAAATGCGTGTGTTCCAACGTGAACCTGCTCACCGACCGCAAGGGGGTGCGCTTCCCGGTGGAGCGCGCCTATGGCTGCCGCAATGAGATTCTCAACGCCAACAAGGTGTTTCTGGCGGACAAGGCCCAGGATTGGAAAAAGGCGGGGCTGCGGGCCATCCGGCTGCTGTTTACCACCGAGAACGGGGTGGAGTGCGTCCAGGTGCTGGAGGCGTACCGGGGCAGGGGGAATTATATCCCCAACAACTTTACCCGGGGGCTGTATTACAGGGATGTGGAATAAAAACGAAGCGCGGAGAAGCGGGCAGCGAGGAAGCTTGGACCGGAGCGAGGGGAAAAGCCAGGCCCAGCGAAGCTGGGGCGGGTTTTCCCCGAGGCGGAGGGAAAGCGACCGAGCGTCCTGGCCGCTTCGCAGCGTGATCAAGAAGCGGGCGGCGCCCGTTGGCGGCATGGAGGTATCATGAACATCATTTTAGCTTCCCAGTCCCCCCGGCGGCGGGAGCTGCTGGAGCGGGTGGGCCTCAAGGAATTTCAGGTCGTCTCCCCCGACGTGGACGAGCGGGTGGGGCCTGGGCTGTCCCCCGCCCGGATGGTGGAGGAATTGTCCCTGCGCAAGGCCCGGGCGGCGGCGGGAAAGGCCGGGCCGGAGGACGTGGTGATCGCCGCCGACACGGTGGTGGCCCTGGACGGGAAGGCGCTGGGCAAGCCCCGGGACAGGGAGGACGCTTTCGCCATGCTCTCCGCCCTGTCGGGCCGGGAGCACCGGGTATACACCGGGGTGAGCGTGCTCCGGGGGGGCAGGGCGGCCACGGAACACGAGGAGACCGCCGTGGCGTTCCGGGCGCTGGCCCCCGGCGAGATATGGGGCTATATCGCCACCGGGGAGCCCATGGACAAGGCGGGCGCCTACGGCATCCAGGGGATCGGGGCCCTGCTGGTGTCCGGCATCCGGGGGGACTACTGCAATGTGATGGGCCTGCCGGTGTTCCGGCTGGGCCGGATGCTGCGCGAATTTGGCATAGAGCTGCTGAGAAGCGCTGAGCCGCAGTGAGCAGCGCGATAGGAGACCATGTATGAAGCGATTTTTCCAAAACAACGGCGGGTTGCTGCTGGTTGCCGCCGCGCTGCTGGCGGCGGTGCTGGCCATCGGCGCCCAGATCCTGGGCTTCGACCCCCTCACCAGTGCGCTGGAGGTGCTGGCCACCCCGTTCCGGGCGGCGTCCGCCGCCGTGGCGAACTGGACCCAGGCCCAGTATGACCGGAACTTCCGCTACGAGGATCTGGCGGCGGACAACGAGGCGCTGCGTCGGCGGGTGGCCCAGCTGGAGCAGGACGCCATCGCCGGGCAGGACGCCCAGCGGGAGAACGAGCGGCTGCGGGATCTGCTGGGCCTGCGGGAAGAGCGGCCGGAGCTGCAGTACCGGGACGCGGCGGTGGTGCGCGGGGCCTCCTCCAACTGGACGGCCGACTTTACCATCGACCAGGGGACGGCCGGGGGGGTGGAGGTGGACGACTGCGTCATCGACCAGTACGGGCACCTCATCGGCGTGGTCACCGAGGCCGGTCCCAACTCCTCCCGGGTGACCACCATTTTAGATCCCACCCTGGAGCTGGGCGGGCGGGTGGCCCGCACCGACGAGGACGCCATCCTGGAGGGTGACTTCACCCTCATGCAGGAGGGGCTGCTGCGGCTGTCCTTCGTGTCCGAGCAGGCCAAGCTGGTCACCGGAGACCAGGTAACCACCTCCGGGCTGGGGGGCGTGTACCCGCCGGGGCTGGCGGTGGGGACGGTGCGCTCCCTCCATGTGGAGGAGGACGGCGTGAGCCGGTACGCCCAGGTGGAGCCGGCGGCGGATATCGCCGGGACGCAGTATGTGTATGTCATAGTCGATTACGGAGAGTAAGGACCAATATTCACAGCCGAAATCACCGGATGGCCGGGGGATGTTCCCGTCAGGCGAGGCAAATTTTCACAGGAACCATGGCGTTCATTCCAAGAAAATTTAACGCGGCATGGCGGGAAAGGATCCGGCCAGACGGCGAATTGGGGCTGTGAATACAGGGTTTAAAGATACGGCGGGGATATCCCCGCCGTTTTTCGGAAGAAAGAGAGTGAGCGTATGGCCGAACTGACCCCCATGATGAAGCAGTACTGGAAGGTAAAGGAGCAGCACCCGGACTGCCTGCTGTTCTTCCGGCTGGGTGATTTCTATGAGATGTTCCACGACGACGCCAAGCTGGGGGCGGAGGAGCTGGGCCTCACCCTCACCACCCGGGACCGGGGCAAGCCCGAGGGGGAGCGCACCCCCATGTGCGGCGTGCCCTACCACTCCGTCCAGAGCTACATCGCCCGGCTCATCAAACGGGGGTACAAGGTGGCCATCTGCGAGCAGATGGAGGACCCGGCGCTGGCAAAGGGGCTGGTGGACCGGGATGTGATCCGCATCGTCACCCCCGGCACCGCCATGGCCGACGAGATGCTGGACGAGAGCCGGAACAACTACATCTGCGCCGTCTACGCCGACAGCGCCGGGGCGGCGCTGGCCCGGTGCGACCTGTCCACCGGGCAGTTTTCCGCCACCCCCTTCCAGGGGAAGGACTGCCTTACCCATCTGCTCAACGCCCTGGCCGCCGCCCCGCCCAGCGAGGCTATTTTGTCCGACGCGGCCGCGTCGGACAAGCAGCTCACCGACTTTTTAAAGCTTCGGCTGGGCTGCCTGTGCCAGAGCGCCCCCGAGGCCCGGTTCCGCCCCTCCCAGGCGCTGGACGCCCTGGCCGGGCTGGGCGTGCTGGAGGCGGGGGAGCGGTCCCTCCCGGAGGAGGACGGCCCCCGGATGTGCTGCCAGGCGGCGGGGGCGCTGGCGGCCTACCTCAAGGAGACCCAGAAGACCGATTTGGGCCACCTCAGCCGTCTGGTGATCGACGGGGCCAGGAGCAGGCGCTACCTGGAGCTGGACCTCACCGCGCGGCAGACGCTGGAGCTCACCGAGACCATCCGGGGCAGCGAGAAAAAGGGCTCCCTGCTGTGGGTGCTGGACAAGACCCGCACCCCCATGGGCCACCGGCTCATCCGCTCCTGGATCGAGCAGCCCCTGTGCGACCCCGCGGCCATCTCCTTCCGGCAGGACCAGGTGGCCGCCCTGACGGCGGACGGGGTGGTGCGGGAGGAGCTGTCCCGGGCCCTGCGGCGGGTGCCCGATCTGGAGCGGCTCATCGGCAAGGTGGTGTACGGCTCGGCCAACGCTAGGGACATGCTCACTCTGGCGGACGGGCTGGCGGTGCTGCCCGAGCTGGCCGGGCTGGCCGCCCCCCTGGCCCGGAGCGCCCCCCGGCGCTTTGACTTCCTGGGAGAATTCGCCGGGCTTGACGACCTCCAGGCCCTGCTGAAGCAGGCCATTCGGGACGACGAGGACGACCACCGCCTGCCCTTCACCATCCGGGAGGGGGATTTCATCCGCCGGGGCTACGACGGGGAGGTGGACCACCTCCGGGATATCATCGACCATGGGGCGGACATGGTGGCCGCCCTGGAGGGCAGGGAGAAGGAACGCACCGGAATCAAGAGCCTGAAGGTGCGCTATAACAAGGTGTTCGGCTATTACATCGAGGTGTCCAAGAGCTACTATGACCTGGTGCCCGAGGGCTATGTGCGCAAGCAGACCCTGGCAAACTGCGAGCGGTTCTTCACCCAGGAACTGAAGGACCTGGAGCACGAGATCCTGTCCGCCCAGAGCCGGGTGACCGCCCTGGAGTACCAGCTGTTCTGCAAGCTGCGGGAGGCGGCCTCCCAGCGGGTGCGGCAGGTGCAGGACGTGGCGCGCAGCGTGGCCCGCCTGGACGTGCTGGCCTCCTTCGCCGCGGCGGCGGTAGCCAACGGCTACGTCCGCCCGGAGGTGGACGGCAGCGGCGTCATCGACATACGGGAGGGCCGCCACCCGGTGGTGGAGCGGATGCTCAAGGACTCCCTCTTTGTCCCCAACGACACCCACATGGACGGGGGGGACGACCGGCTGGCTATCATCACGGGGCCCAACATGGCGGGCAAATCCACCTACATGCGCCAGGTGGCCTTGATTGTGCTCATGGCCCAGATGGGCTCCTTTGTCCCGGCCAAGGCCGTCCGCATCGGGGTGGTGGACCGGGTGTTCACCCGCATCGGGGCGTCCGACGACCTGGGCGCGGGCCAGTCCACCTTCATGGTGGAGATGACCGAGGTGGCCCAGATGCTGAAAAACGCCACCCCCCGGTCCCTGCTCATCCTGGACGAGATCGGGCGGGGCACGTCCACCTACGACGGCATGTCCATCGCCCGGGCGGTGCTGGAACACTGCGCGGACAAAAAACGGCTGGGGGCCAAGACCCTCTTTGCCACCCACTACCACGAGCTCACCGAGGTGGAGCATACCATTGAAGGGGTGCGCAACTACCAGATCGCGGCCAAGAAGCGGGGGGACGGCATCGTATTCCTGCGCAAGATCGTCCCCGGCGGGGCGGACCAGAGCTACGGCGTGGAGGTGGCCAAGCTGGCCGGGGTGCCGGAGCGGGTGGTAGGCCGGGCCAGGGAGATATTGGCGGAATTGGAGGCCCAGGGCCGCGCCGCTCCCACCCCCGCGCCCAGCCCGGAGAAGGACGCCCAGGTGTCCCTGGGGGACATGGCCGGGGCGGCGGTGCTGGAAAAGCTGCGGGCGGTGTCGGTGGACACACTCACCCCCATCGAGGCCATGAACCTGCTGTATCAGTTGAAGAGCCAGCTCGGGTGAAGCGGGCCGCAATCAGGATGGAGAAACCCCGCAGGCATGCGCCTGCGGGGTTTGTGCTTCGGTGTTTTATCCCTCGTCGTCCAGCTTTAATACCGCCATAAACGCCTCTGTGGGCATCTGCACGGTGCCCAGGCTTCTCATCTTCTTCTTGCCCTCCTTCTGCTTCTCCAGCAGCTTCTTCTTCCGGGTGATGTCGCCGCCGTAGCACTTGGCCAGCACGTCCTTGCGCAGGGCCTTCAGGGTCTCCCGGGCGATGACCTTGCCGCCGATGGCCGCCTGGATGGGCACCTCGAACATCTGCCGGGGGATGTTCTCCTTCAGCTTCTCGCAGATGCGCCGCGCCCGCTTGTACGCCTTGTCCCGGTGGGCGATGAAGGACAGCGCGTCCACCTGGTCGCCGTTGAGCAGCAGGTCCACCTTCACCAGGTCGGAGGGACGGTACTCGTCCAGCTCGTAGTCCAGGGAGGCGTAGCCCCGGGTCTTGGCCTTGAGGGTGTCGAAGAAGTCGTAGATGATCTCGTTGAGGGGCATGAGATATCGGATTTCCACCAGGTTGGTGTCCAGGTACTGCATATCCTTGTACTCCCCCCGGCGGTCCTGGCACAGGGGCATGATGCTGCCCACGTAGTCCGGCGGCGAGATGATGGACACATTGGCGTAGGGCTCCATGGCCTCCTTGATGGAGCCGGGATCGGGGTAGTTGTGGGGATTGTCCACCCGCACAAGACTACCGTCCGTTTTTGTCACTTCATATATGACCGAGGGTAATGTGGTGATGAGGTCCAGGTCGAACTCCCGCTCCAGCCGCTCCTGGATGATCTCCATGTGGAGCATTCCCAGAAAGCCGCAGCGGAAGCCAAAGCCCAGGGCAATGGACGACTCCGGCTCGAAGGAGAGGGAGGCGTCGTTGAGCTGGAGCTTTTCCAGGGCGTCCCGCAGGTCGGGGTATTTGGAGCCGTCTTCGGTGTATACGCCGCAGTATACCATGGCCTGGGCGGGGCGGTAGCCGGGCAGGGGCTCCGGGGTGGGGCGGGCGGCCTCGGTGATGGTGTCGCCCACCCGGGTGTCCTTCACCGTTTTGATGGAGGCGGTAAACCAGCCCACCTCGCCGGCGGAGAGCTCCGAAGCGCTTTCCATCCCCAGGGGGCGCAGGTAGCCGCAGTCCAGCACATTGTACTGGGCGCCGGAGGCCATCAGGCGCACCTGCATCCCCGGCCGGATGGTCCCCTCCATCACCCGGAAGTAGACGATAACCCCCAGGTAGGGGTCGTACTGGCTGTCGAAGATCAGCGCCTTCAGCGGAGCGGACGGGTCGCCGGAGGGGGCGGGGACATGGTGTACGATGTCCTCCAGCACCGCGGGGATGTTGATGCCCTGCTTGGCGGAAATCTCCGGCGCGTCCAGGGCGGGCAGGCCGATGATATCCTCAATCTCATGCTTCACCCGCTGGGGGTCGGCGGCGGGCAGGTCGATTTTGTTCAGCACCGGGCGGATCTCCAAATCGTGGTCCAGGGCCAGGTAGGTGTTGGCCAGGGTCTGGGCCTCCACCCCCTGGGCGGCGTCCACCACCAGCACCGCCCCTTCGCAGGCGGCCAGGGAGCGGCTCACCTCGTAATTGAAGTCCACGTGGCCGGGGGTGTCGATGAGGTTGAGGCAGTAGGTCTGGCCGTCTTGGGCTTTGTAGTCCATGCGGACGGCCCGGGCCTTGATGGTGATGCCCCGCTCCTTTTCCAGCTCCATGTTGTCCAGGAGCTGGGATTCCATCTGGCGCTGCTCCACCGCGCCGCACAGTTCAATCATGCGGTCGGACAGGGTGGATTTGCCGTGGTCAATGTGGGCGATGATGGAAAAGTTGCGGATTTTTGATTGGTCAGTCATGTTGGGAAACCTCCGTAGGCAAATCCACCCTGGGGCCCCGCCGGCAGGCGGGGCGGCGCGAAAGCGCCGTAAATTCGGAGCCGCAGGCGGAGAATTTTCGCAGGGCGAATTTACTTCGTCCGAGAATATAAAATCATAAGGGTTCCCCGCAAAATCGTCAGATTTTGTGGGGAAAAGGGGGATTATAACAAAACCACAGGGCGTTCAACGAGTGTTCTCCATATGGCTGGCCATTTCGCCGTTGAGGCGCTCGCCGCAGGTGTGGACAATCTGGAGCAGGGACTGGTAGGTGCCGGGGTAGGCCTCCTTCATGGCGTTGTGGTCCAGGGGCGGGAAATGGGCGCCCTTGCCGGGGTTTGCCAGGGCGTCCACAAACTCCGCCTCGCTCATCAGCAGGTCGGCCCTGGGCAGCCCCGCCAGGAACCAGGACTGGGGCACGTTGAAAAAGTCGTCGTTTTCGTTGCCGCTGGCCCGGTGGAGGTGACGGAAGAGGATGTATACCGTGCCGGACAGGTAATTGGCGGCGGCCCGGATGGCCTTTTTGCTGCCAACCCGGCTGAGCAGGTCGAAGAGCAGCCCCACCGAGTTGACCACCAGCTTTTTGGACAGGGTGGCGATCACCGAGCCCTGCATCACGTTGTCCCGCTCATCGGACACATCGTACAGGGTGTCCGCGTCCAGAATGGTGGTGCCATCCCGGCTGAGGGTGCGACCCAGCAGGAAATCGGCGGATACATTATAAAAATCGCAGGCTTTTACCACAAACACCAGGCCGGGCTCACGGGCTCCGTTCTCGTAGTGGGAAAGCAGTGCCTGGGATATACCCAGCGTCTTGGCGGCCTGCCGCTGAGAAATACCCTTCTCCTGCCGCAGCAGGGAGAGGGTTCGTGCGAAATCAGGGTTTGTCATCCTGATCTCCCCCTTTCCTTGTGTTGCTCGCCGCGCCGGGGCGGCCCCGAAAACACAGCAGGTATAGTATAGCGGGGAAAATACGTTTTGTAAAGAGTTTGGGACAAGGAAAGGGACAGAAAAATTTCAAATATTTTTTCGGTTTCGTCCATATCCCCCTTGAAAAAAAACGGGGACGGTGTTACATTAAAAGGTAGTATTTCAAAAATTCCGCGGGCCCTGCGCCCGTCTCAACGGAGGGAAACGATCCATGTTCAGATACCTGATCCAGAAGCTGAAAAACAACCCCAAAAAAATCGTCTTTACCGAGGGCAACGACGAGCGCGTTCTGGAGGCCGCCGCCCGGCTGCTGTCCGGCACCTTCCTCACCCCCATCCTCATTGGCGACCCGGAGGAGATCCACAAGGTGGCCGAAGAGGCCTGCCTGAACATCCGGGACGTACAGATTCTCCAGCCCTCCACCTATGACAAGATGGATGCCATGGTGGAGAAAATGGTGGAGCTGCGCCGGGGAAAGATGACCGCGGAGCAGTGCCGCGCCGCCCTCCAGAAGGGCAATTATTTTGGCACCATGCTGGTGGCCATGAAGGAGGCGGACTGCCTGCTGGGCGGCGCCACCTACTCCACCGCCGATACGGTGCGCCCCGCCCTCCAGCTCATCAAGACCCGGCCGGGCAATAAGATCGTGTCCTCCTGCTTCATCCTGGTGCGGCCCTTTGCCACCGGCGGCAACCAGGTGCTGGCCATGGGCGACTGCGCCATCAACATCGACCCCAGCGAGGACGATCTGGTGGAGATTACCCAGGAGGTGGTCAACTGCGCCCGCCGGTTTGGGGTGGACCCCAAGGTGGCCATGCTGTCCTATTCCACGCTAGGTTCCGGCGCGGGCCCAGCCGTGGACAAAATGCGCAATGCCTGCGACAAGCTGAAAGCATTGGATCTGGATTTCCCGGTGGACGGCGAGTTCCAGTTCGACGCCGCCGTGTCCCCCACGGTGGGCAGGCTGAAGGCCCCCGGCTCCGACGTGGCGGGCCGGGCCAATACCTTTATCTTTCCGGATATCTCCGCCGGTAATATCGGCTATAAGATTGCCCAGCGCATGGGCAACTTCGACGCCTATGGCCCCATCCTGCTGGGCCTGAACGCGCCCATCAACGACCTGTCCCGGGGCTGCAACGCCATGGAGGTCTACTCCATGGCCATTATCACCGCAGCGCTGGCGGATTAAACCGGGGTTTGCTCCCGCCTGTTTTTTGACGGGAAAGTGCGGGCGGACAGCATAGCTGCCCGCCCGCACAAAAACCTGCGCTGAATTTAGAAAAAAAGGTTGACATTTTAAGCGAGATGGGTTACACTAAGCCTTGCCCCTGTCAGGGCGGCACACATGACAAATGGCGGCGTAGCTCAGTTGGCTAGAGCACTCGGTTCATACCCGAGTTGTCACCGGTTCGAATCCAGTCGCCGCTACCATACCCAAAGAAGCGGCGAGGCCGCTTCTTTGGGAGCCCGCTCCACTTCAAGCCCACCTTGGGCACCCTGGCCCGGTGGTCAAGCGGCTAAGACACCGCCCTTTCACGGCGGTAACACGGGTTCGATTCCCGTCCGGGTCACCATATATGGAGGCTTAGCTCAGCCGGTAGAGCGCTTGCTTCACACGCAAGAGGTCACAGATTCGAGTTCTGTAGTCTCCACCAGCCGAAACCCCTTGAACCGCAACGGTTTGAGGGGTTTTCGCTTTGCTTTCGAGGGCTGTTTGGAACCGCCTTATTTCCCATAATTTAGGATATTTTCGGGTCATTTGGGGGCACGTTGTTGCAAATCTGTTGCAAATTTTTTTGACCCCTTGTGTCACGCGTTTTCCCGCATAGCTTCTCTCACTTTCTCGGCGGTCTTCCCTTCCCGGGAGCGCCGGTCGTAATGGGTGTATACCCGGAGGGTCATGTCCACGGTGCTGTGGCCCGCCAGGTACTGGATCTCCTTGATGTCCAGCCCCGCCTCAAACAGCCGGGTGACATAGGTGTGGCGGAGGACGTGGGCCGTCACATGAGTGTCGGGCAGCTCCCGCTCCACCAGCTTCCACATACTCTTGTAGGCAGACTGGGTGAGCGGCTTGCCGTTCTGCATGGCCAGCACAAACCTGGAGTGGCTGCGCTTCTTGTACTTCGCCAGCCACGCCTCCAGCTCATCGGTGAGGGGGATATCCCGCCGCCCCGCGTCAGTCTTCAGCGTGTCGTGGATGGAGGTCTCCCCCTTGCCCAAGATGGCGTTGTGCCTGACGTGGACGATCCGCTGCTTAAAATCGATGTCCTCCCACATGAGGCCCAAAATCTCGCCCCTGCGCATCCCCGTATGGAGCGCGATCAGCAGGAAGGTATGGGCCCTGGGGTTATTTACCCTTTCCACCAGCAGACGGGTCTCCTGGGGTGCGAGAGCCACCTTCTCGGCGGTTTTACGGCCTCCGGGCTTCAGCATACTGCTCACGGGGGATTTCGCCACCAGTCCATTTTCCTGCGCAGCCTTGAAAATGCTGCGCAAATGGATCAAGACCTTGGATTGGAGGGAATTGCTCTTGTTGGACAGCGAGGCCATGATGGCCTGGATCTGCATAGGGGTGATATCCCGCAAGCGATATCCACCAATGAACGGCAGGATGTGCTGGTTCAAGACGTACTTGATTGCGTTGAGACTGTTCTCGCGCAGATTGGGCTTTTTGTAGAGATCGTACCACATCTGGGCGAAATGGCCGAAGGTCTCCTCACTGCAAATATCCACGCCTGAGTTGACCAGGATCTGGGCTTTCAGAACCTTTTCGTCCAGCTCCGCCTGGGTCTTGGCTCGGATGTATTTTCGGGTACCGTCCGGGAGTTGGAGTGCTTTGGTTAAGTAGTTGTACTTCTTCTTCGTTGCTGTCTTTGCCATTTGGCGTTCTCCTTTCAATAACGCCTTGCGATACAGTACCTTTATTATAGAGTGAATATTTGCAAATCACAAGGGGTTACAAAGGTTTAATTTTATTTCCTCACGCCGAAAAACGGTTTATTTGATTTTCCACACCTTATCGGGTTTCGCCTGGGCCGTAGGCTGGCAGTTTCCCGAGAGATAGGCCTCCAACGCCTCCACCGTAACAAGGTATTTGCGTCCTACCCGAGCGCACGGCACGGCTCCAGAGGAGATCAGCCTTCGGATGGCGGTTTCAGTCAGGCAGGTTTGTGGGTCTGACTCCCGGAAGTATGCCGCCGCTTCGCGGATTGTTCTTGTCCGCATCACATCAACACCTCCTTTGACGTAAAAGGGAGATGCCCCCTGGACTCCAGGAGGCATCTCCTTTTTTTGACAGCTTAATCATACCACAGAGTAAATGGACATTGCAAGTACCATGTGGCGGACAATTTGCGGACAATACCCGGAAATTTATTGGACATCTTCAGGATATTTTTTATTTGCAATTTCCCCTGTGAAGGAATACATCTCCGTCAATTCCTCAATAGCGTCATCCTTAATTCGCCGCACAGTACGGGTGGCGATTTCCAGTTTTTTTGCGCATTCTTCTTGGGAATAGCCTTCAAAATAGAGCAACTTCAGCAGTTCCGCATGACGAGGGTTCAAAAGGGACACATAATAGTTCAGCCGCTCCTGTTCCCGCTCCAGCGTCACAAGCTGCCCGACAACTTCTTCCGCGGTATCGCTATTCACGTGATTAGCTCGCGCCTGGTAGTTGAGCGCAATGTAAAGGGTTTTGTCGGAGGCATGACCTCCTGGATGCCCCTTTTCACCATCTCCGTGCGCCAAGGCCAATGCTCCAATAATTTCATTTTCTGAAACGCGGGCCGGATGGGACAATTCATAGTGCAGAAGCTCAATCTGCTTGGATCGCTTTTGGTATGATTCCAGCAGACCAATCACATACGTCTTGGTTTCTACGTTCATTTTCTCAGATCCTTTTCAGACAGTTTCCCTATAGGAGCAGTTGCCGTCAGACCAGCACGGATCCCGAGTCGGTCTAAAGCTGACTGTTATTACCGATTTGCGTCTGTCAATGAGCATATTACTTTGGGCGGGCCCCGCATTGTGCGAAAGCAGATATTTATGCTCTGATAAGTGGGCACGATGACCACCTCCTGCGCTGTGCTTTCCTTATCTTGTAACATTCTGTAATTTTATACCGAAAATGAGAACAAAACGTGAAAAAGTTTTCGGATTTTTTTGGAATCGCTCGACAAATATTGACACAAATCGACTTGATTGACGCATATGTACTATTCACTTGTGGAAAAACGGTAGCCCACACCGAACACAGTCTGAATATAAGTTTGATCTTTTTTGTCCAGCCCCAGCTTCCGGCGAAGCGTAAAAATGTGATCGGATACCTGGGTACCCATGTAGTCCCGGCTCGCATTCCATACAGTCTCGTATATTTCCTCTTTGGTCAAAGCTGTCCCCGCTTTAGATGCCAAAAGAAGGAGAACATCAAATTCTTTGGTAGTCAGATGGATTGGCTTCTCTTGCATCTCCACCGTTCTGCACATTGGATCAATAACCAGCTCTTTGTGTTTTATGCGCGTCAGCGTTCTGCCCAGCTTCAACCGTGCGATTCTCTGTTCTCGGCGGAGAACGGCGTTGATAACAGCCAGCACCTCATCGGCAATCAGCGGTGTTTCCACGCAGGCATCCACGCCGCGATTGAGTACAGCGGCCCGCGCTGCGCCATTGGGAAAGGCATCCGCGATAATGATGTATGGCAATGGCCGCATGGCGCTGATAGAAAGTCGAGAGAAAAGGATTTCATTTCCTTTATTACTAAAATCAAGCAATAAAAAGGCAGGGTTGCACGATGACAGCCCTGCCCATAAATCCACCGCATCTTCTATTATAGCCGAGTCAATGTGATGATCGCGCAAGAAGTCGCATACATGGATAGTGTGTTCGGTTTTGCGGCAAACAAGCACGATATCCTGTTTCATGACATCTGTTCCTATACGCAACTGCAAGGGGTTAGATTGTCCTACGCGGTTGTTATTCATCTACACGCCGCCCAGCAGCTCCTCGCTCTCCACATAGAGGCGGGCAACGCTCCACCGCTGGGGGATGTTGAAGTCAAACAGTATGGTGAGCTCCGCCGCTGCTGGCTCAGGTGTAGTCGCCGAAGGGAATTGGCTTGAAACTGCTGCCGATGGTGACAGCCTTGATGCTGGCAGATCCAAATTCGATGCCGTGGCATATGTTTTTCATTGCCTCTGTCTCCTTACATCATTTCGGCTGGCAGAGCATAAGGAACCTCCAAATAAATCGACTGCGGCAGGGCGGCAACTTTCGCCCCCGCCTGGGCGAAGGCCCGGGCCATGGCGCCGCACAGCACGCCGCCCGCGCCGGTGACGACAACCACCTTGCCGGAAAAGTCAACATTCAAGGGTAAATCAAGCATTTGTAATTCCTCCTCATACGGTTTACGCCCGTTTCATTGTCAAGCTGCGCGTTGGGCGCATGGCCGGGTCGCTTTCGCTCCGACTCGGGCTGGTCTCTGGGGCCTATGGCCCCATCGCTCGCCCTCGCTTCGTTCCAAGCTCCCCTATGCGCCTACGCTTCGCTCTCGAGGGTGTCCCACACCCCCAGCATATACATGACGCCCAGGGCCCGGTCGTAGAGGCCGTAGCCGGGCCGCACGGTGCCGGGGCCCTCCCCCCACAGGTGGCGGCCGTGGTCGGGCCGGATGTAGCCCTCCCAGCCCGCGTCGTGGTAGGCTTTCAGGATGTCCAGAATGCCGGTGTCGCCGCAGCAGTCCCGGTGGGCCGCCTCGGAGAAGTCCCCGTTGGGGAAGTGTTTTACGTTGCGGATGTGGGCGAAGGCGATGCGGCCGGTGTGCTTGCGCACGATGTCCGCCACGTTGTTGTCCGGGTTGGCGTTCAGAGAGCCCGAGCACAGGGTCAGGCAGTTATAGGGGTCGTCCACCAGTTTCAGGAAGTAGTCCACCGCGGCGGCATCGGTGAACAGCCGGGGCAGGCCGAAGATGTCCCAGGGGGGGTCGTCCATGTGCACCGCCATCTTGATGTCGCACTCATGGCAGGTGGGCATGATGGCCTCTAAGAAGTACTTGAAGTTGGCCCACAGCTTCTCCTTGGTGACGCCCTTGTACTTCTCAAACAGCTCGTCCAGCTTGGCCATCCGCTCCGGCTCCCAGCCGGGGAAGGTCATGTGGTACTTTTCCGTGAAGGACATGACGTAGTCTGCCATCTCCCGGGGATCCTGCTTGATTTTCGCCGCCTCGTAATAGAGGGCGGTGGAGCCGTCCCCCACGGGGTGGAACAGGTCGGTGCGGGTCCAGTCGAACACGGGCATGAAGTTGTAGCAGATCACCTTCACCCCGAAGGGGGCCAAGTTACGGATGGTCTGCTTGTAATTCTCGATGTACTGATCCTGGGTGGGAAGGCCGATCTTGATGTCGTCGTGGACGTTCACCGACTCCACCACGTCCATGTTGAAGCCGTACTCGTCCAGCTGCTTCTTGACGGCGGCGATCTCGTCGGGCTGCCACACCTCCCCCGGCATCTTGTCGTGGAGCGCCCAGACGATGCCCTCCACCCCCGGGATCTGCTTGATGTCGGACAGCTTGATCTGATCGTTGCCCTCGCCGTACCAGCGCCAGGTCATTTTCATGCGATTTTCTCCTCCAATAAGGTCTTATGTAGTTAGCCGAATCAGCCATGCGCCGCTTCCGCAATATGCCCCGCACACAACCCGAACTGCTCCAACAGTGCCCCGGCAGGGCCGGAGTGTCCGAACTCGTCGTTGACGCCGATGCGCTCCACAGGGCAGGGCAAGCCGTGCTTTGCGATGACGGCGCACACCGCCTCGCCCAGTCCGCCGATGATGGAGTGCTCCTCACAGGTGACGAGCCTGCCGCACTCCTTTGCCGCGTTCAGTACCAGACCCTCGTCCAGCGGCTTGATGGTGGCCATGTCGATGACACGGGCGCTGATACCCTGCTGGGCCAGCAGCTCGGCAGCTTCCAGCGCCTCCGCCACCAGCAGGCCGTTGGCAATGAGGGCCACATCGGAACCCTCCCGCAGGACTTCACCTTTCCCAATCTCAAAAGTGAAACGGTCTGCGTCGTGGATGACCGGCGCGCCGTACCGGCTGAACCGCATATAGACGGGGCCTTGGTGCTCATAGGCGGCCCACACCATGGCTTTGGTCTCCACGTCGTCTGCCGGTGACATCACCACCATGCCGGGGATGGAGCGCATCAGCGCAAAGTCCTCACAGCACTGGTGGCTGGCCCCGTCCTCGCCTACGGAGATGCCGCCATGGGTGGCGCCGATCTTCACGTTCAGGTGGGGGTAACCGATGGAGTTGCGCACCTGCTCAAAGGCCCGCCCCGCCGCGAACATGGCAAAGCTGCTGGCAAAGGGCACATACCCCGTGGTAGACAGCCCCGCCGCCACGCACATCATGTCGCTCTCCGCGATGCCGCAGTCAAAGTGGCGGTCTGGGAACGCCTTTTTGAAGATCTCCGTCTTGGTGGCGTTGGCCAGGTCGGCGTCCAGCACCACCACATCGGGATGGGCTGCCCCCAATTCCTTCAGCGCCTCGCCGTAGCTCTGCCGGGTGGCGACTTTTTTCACATCTGCCATTTCAAACCGCCTCCAGTTCCGCCAGCTGAGCGCTCAGCTCCGCCATGCCCCGGGCATACTCCTCGTCGTTGGGGGCCTTGCCGTGCCAGCCCACCTGACCCTCCATGTAGCTCACGCCCTTGCCCTTGGTCGTCTCCAGCACGATGGCGGAGGGCTTGCCCTTGATCTGCCGGGCAGCGTCAAAGGCCTTTTCCATAGCCTGGAAGTCGTGTCCGTCGATCTGGAACACATTCAGCCCAAAGGCCCGCAGTTTATCCGGGATGGAGCCCAGCCCCATCACCTTTTCGTTGGTGCCGTCGATCTGGAGGCCGTTGTGGTCTATGATGACGCACATGTTGTCCAGCCTGTAGTGGGCGGCAAACATCAGCGCTTCCCACACCTGGCCCTCCTGCATCTCGCCATCTCCCAGCAGGGTATACACCCGGGCGGCGCTGCCCTGGTGCTTCAGGCCCAGCGCCATTCCCGCCGCGCAGGAGACGCCCTGCCCCAGCGACCCGGTGGACATATCCACGCCGGGCACCGCGTCCATGTTTGGGTGTCCCTGCAAATAGCTGTCAATGTGCCGCAGGGTGGGCAGGTCGTCCACTGGGAAGAACCCCCGGTAAGCCAGCGCCGCATACAGCCCCGGCGCGGTGTGGCCCTTGGACAGCACAAAACGATCCCGGTCTTTCCGCTTAGGATTCTGCGGGTCAATGTTCAGTTCCCTGAAATACAGGTAGGTAAACACATCCGCGGCGGACAGGCTGCCGCCGGGATGGCCCGCCTTGGCCCCATGGGTGGCGGTGAGTACGCCCATGCGCACCTTGCAGGCCGTCTTTCCAAGTGTGATTTCTTCCTCTTTGGTCATGATAGATTCTCCTTTTCAGCCCTGGCCATAGTAGGCCCCCGGCCCGTGCTTACGGAAATAATGCTTATCCTGAATACGCTGGGGGACGGGGCTGGCGGAGGGCCGCACCTGCCGGGTGAGCAGGGCCATTTTTGCAACTTCCTCCAATACCACCGCGTGGTACACCGCCTGGGCCGGGTCTTTGCCCCAGGTGAATGGGCCGTGGCTGGCGCAGATCGCGCCGGGGACGGCGGTGGGTTCGATGCACCGCTCCCGGAAGGTTTCCACGATGACCACGCCGGTGTTTTTCTCGTAATCCTCCTCCAGCTCCCCCTGGGTCAGGTGGCGGGCGCAGGGGATGGAGCCGTAAAAGTAATCGGCGTGGGTGGTGCCGAAGCAGGGGATGTCCTCCCCGGCCTGGGCCCAGGCCACCGCGTGGGGGCTGTGGGTGTGGACGATGCCGCCGATTCCGGGGAACGCCCGGTACAGCTCCAAATGGGTTTTGGTGTCGCTGGAGGGTTTCCAGCGGCCCTCCACCCGCTCCCCGGTATCCAGGCTGACCACCACCATGTCCTCGGCGGTCATGCCGTCATACTCCACCCCGGAGGGCTTAATCACGACCAGCCCCTTGTCCCTGTCGATGCCAGACACGTTGCCCCAGGTGAATGTCACCAGGCCGTATTTGGGCAGGAGCAGGTTCGCTTCCAGCACCTTTTGTTTCAGTTCCTCCAGCATTTACAGCACCTCCACCGCTTTTCGCTCCACATCCAGCAGAGCCCTGTACCGCTCCATATAGGCGTTGAAGCCGTTTACTGTCTCCTCATCCGGCTGGACGGTGGAGCCGGACACCCCTGCGAACACGCGGCGGTTCAGGTAGTCCTCCAGCGTCTCGCCGCCGGACTTCCACACCCGGTACGCCGCCAAAAGCGCCATGCCGTAGGGGCCGCCCTCCCCCGCCGTCTCCATGCAGGCGACCGGGGCATTGCAGGCGGCGGCCATGTAGGTCTGGCCCACCAGCGGAGTCTTGAACAGCCCGCCGTGGCCGGTGAGGGAATCGATGGCGACCCCCTCCGCCGCCAGAATATCCATGCCGATTTTTAGGGTAGCCATTGTGGAATAGAGCTGGGCGCGGAAGAAGTTGGCCAGGGTGAATTTGCTGTCCGGGCGGCGCACTACCAGAGGCCGGCCCTCGTCCATGTGGGTCACGCCCTCGCCTGCCAGGTAGTTGCAAACCATTACACCGCCGCAGTCAGTATCGCCCTCTAAGCTCTTTTCGTACAGTTTCGTGTATAACGCACTGGTATCGGGCGCTGCCCCAAACAGCTCCGCTGTCTCCCGCAACACCCCGGCCCAGGCGTTGGTATCGTTGGTGCAGTTGTTGCAGTGCACCATGGCCACCGGGGCCCCAGTGGGGGTAGTCACCAGGTCGATTTCCTCGTAGACGCGGGACAGCGGCTTTTCCAAAACCACCATGGAGAAAATTGACGTACCCGCCGACACGTTGCCCGTCCGAGGGGCCACGGCGTTGGTGGCGGTCATGCCGGTGCCTGCGTCGCCCTCGGCGGGGGCAAAGGAGATGCCGGGAGTAAGCAGGTTGTCCAGCAGGGCCGCGCCCCGTTCGGTGAGCGCGCCCGCGTCCGCGCCGGCGGGAAGCACGCTGGGCAGTATATTGGCCAGCGTCCAGGGCAAATCGCGGGACTTCACCAACTCGTTAAACTTCTCCATCATTTCCCTGTCGTAGTCCAGGGCCTCGCTGTTGATGGGGAACATACCGCTGGTTTCGCCCACACCCACGGCGTTGATGCCGGTGAGCATATAATGGACATAACCCGCCAGGGTGGTGATATGGGCAATCTGGGGAACGTGGGGTTCCTCGTTCAGAATGGCCTGGTAAAGGTGGGCGATGGACCACCGCTGGGGGATATTGAAGCCGAACAGGGCTGTCAATTCCGCCGCCGCTTGCCCCGTGACGGTGTTCTGCCAGGTTCGGAAGGGCGTCAGCAGGTTCCAATCCTTGTCGAAAGCAAGGTAGCCGTGCATCATGGCCGAAACACCCATGGCGCATATATTCTCCCGACCCTCCACCCCGGACAGGGCGGTCTTCAGGCCCTTCCACACCTCGTCCAAGCTATACGTCCAGATGCCGTTTTCGTAGCTGGACGCCCAGATGTAGTCCCCGGAGGACACAGGGGTATGCTGTCCATCGACGGCCACCGCCTTGATGCGGGTGGAGCCCAATTCGATGCCAAGGCAAAGTTTTTCCATGGCGCTCAACCCCAGGGATTCTCGGTGGGATAGGGCAGGGACTTGGGCTGATTATACGCGATATCCTGAACGCCCAGGAACTTGAACACCTCGAACAGCGCCTTGCCGTAGTGGCCGAAGGCCACCGCGCCGTGGTGGGGGTAGCGCTTCTGGATCAGTACATGGCGGTAGAACCGGCCCATCTCGTGGATGGCGAACACGCCGATGCCGCCAAAGCTGCCGGTCTTGACGGGCAGCACCTCGCCCTGGGCGATGTAGGAGCGCAGATTGCCCTCGCTGTCGCACTGGAGGCGGTAGAAGGTGATGTCAGAGGGCGCAATGTCCGCCTCCAGGGTGCCGCGGGTGAAGTCGGGGTCGCTGTCCTGGGGCTCCAGCAGGCGGTGCTGAATGAGCTGGTATTTCACCGCCCGGTCGGCGCACAGCTTGCAGGCGGGGGTGTTGCCGCAGTGGAAGCCCATGAAGGTGTCGGTGAGCTGATAATCGTACTTGCCGCGAATCTGCTCCTCCCACATCTGGGCGGGGACGGAGTTGTTGATGTCCAGCAGGGTCACCGCGTCGCCGCTGACGCAGGCCCCGATGTACTCGCTGAGCGCGCCATAGATGTCCACCTCGCAGGCCACGGGGATGCCACGGGCGGCCAGACGGGAGTTGACGTAGCAGGGCTCAAAGCCGAACTGGCTGGGGAACGCGGGCCAGCACTTGTCCGCGAAGGCCACATACTTGCGGGAGCCCTTGTGGTTCTCCGCCCAATCCAGCAGGGTCAGCTCAAACTGCGCCATCCGCTCGCCCAAATCCGGGTAGAAGCGGCCCTCGCCCATCTCGGCCGCCATCTCGTCGCAGACGGCGGGAATGCGGGGGTCGCCCGCGTGCTCCTTGTACGAAACCAGCAGATCCAGCTCGGAGTTCTCCTCCACCTCTACGCCCAGCTCATACAGCCCCTTGATAGGGGCGTTGCAGGCAAAAAAGTCCTGGGGCCGGGGGCCAAAGGTGATGATCTTCAGGTTCTTCACGCCGATCACCGCCCTTGCGATGGGCACGAAGTCCGCAATCATTTTGGTGATGTCCTCCGCCGTGCCCACGGGGTACTCCGGGATGTAGCCCTTCAGATGGCGCATCCCCAGGTTGTAGGAGCAGTTGAGCATACCGCAGTAGGCGTCGCCGCGCCCATTGATGAGGTCGCCGTCCCCCTCGGCGGCGGCCACGAACATACAGGGGCCGTCAAAGTTTTTGGCAATGAGGGTCTCGGGGGTCTCGGGGCCGAAATTGCCCAGGAACACCACCAGGGCGTTGCAGCCGTGCTCGTTCACATCGGCCAAGGCTTTCAGCATATCCAGCTCGTTCTCAACGGTGACAGGGCACTCGTAGAGGTCGCCCGCATAGGCGGCTTTGATGGCGGCGCGGCGCTTCTCGCTCAGGGCGATGGGGAAGCAGTCCCGGGAGACAGCGATGAGGCCAAGTTTTACGTCAGGGATGTTTTTCATGATGTTTTCCTCCTATATCAAATATCGTTGGCAATGTCGTTGTTATCGCCGGACAGCCGGACGGCGGCGCCTTGTCCGGCCTCGGCGCTGTCCTCATGGGCCAGCAGCCACTTGTTCCGGGCCCAGAGCAGTTGATCCTCCTCTGTTATGGCCTTGATGGCGGGTTTTGCCTCGTTGGTGCCCCGGGGCAGCGCCACCGCCACCCGGAAGCCCTCGGCCTCGTCGGTGTGGCAGGGGGCATAGTGCAAAGTGGTGGCGTACACCTCCACCAACACCCCGGCGGGGACGCGAAACGCCCGGACTTTTGCGGTGTCCAGCATACCGTCCACGATTTCGTCCTGCTTGGCCAGCAGGAGAATGAAGTCATGGGTGCCCACGTTAAACTCGCTGTCCCGGTGGTACTCCAGGCAGTTCAATTTGGTGTTGCGGCCCCAGCACATCCCCAGCTGGACGGGCATCCCGCCGTAGGCGTTGGCACCAAACAGTTCAAAGATGGGCAGGGCCTCCAGCTCAGGAATGGTGGGCTGGTAGGTGGTGCCACTTTCCGGCAAGGGGATGGCTTTCATGGCCGCCAGCAGGCCATCCAGCTTATAGCCCTTATGCACCTGCCCATAGGGGGAAAATTCTGCGTCAAATATGCTTTTGATCTCCATGCTTGACCTCCTCATTTCAACGCTGGAAACACATTTTTTAGGGCCGGGTAGATTTGTTGGAACTTTCGATATCGCTCCTCGTACCGGGCGGTGAGTTCTGCGTCCGGCTCCACGGTCTGGGCCACGTGGATCAGCGTGTCACAGGCGGCCTGGACGCTTTCAAACGCCCCGCAGCCCACCATGGCCAGCACCGCGCCGCCGTAGCCGGGGCCCTGCTCGGTCTGTGGCAGGGTCAGCGGAATGCCCAGCACGTTGGCGAAGATGGTCCGCCATAGGGGCGATTTGGCTCCGCCGCCGCAGATCATGCTCTTGGGGATGGACACGCCCAGGGACTTGGCCACCTCGAAGCTGTCCCGGATGGCAAAAGCCACACCCTCCAGCACCGCCTGGGTGAGGTCGGCGCGGGTGGTGTCCATGCTCATGCCGATGAACGTGCCCCGGGCATTGGTATCGTTGATGGGGGAGCGCTCGCCCATGAGGTAGGGCAGGAAGAACACCCGGTTTCGGCCCAACTTATCCTTGCCGATGGGCTTTTGCTCGGTTTGGTAATCGCTGATACCCAAAATGTCCCCGCACCACCACTTGTTGCAGGAGGCAGCGGACAGCATACAGCCCATCAGGTGCCAGCCGCCGTCCGCGTGGGCGAAGGCATGGAGGGCGTTGTTTGGGTCAACCCCAAACTTGTCCGAGCTGATGAAGATGGTGCCGGACGTGCCCAGCGAAATATTGCACCCGCCCGCGCCCACGACGCCCGTTCCAACAGCGGCGGCGGCGTTGTCCCCCGCCCCGGCGCAGACCTTGACGCTCTCGGGTAACCCCAGCTCTTTCGCCACATCGGCTTTCAGGGTTCCCACCGTCTCCCAGCTCTCGTACGGCTTGGGGAGCTGTTCCTCGGTGACGCCGCAAATTTGACACATTTTCCAACTCCACCGTTTGTGCTCCACGTCCAGCAGGAGCGTCCCGGAGGCGTCGGAATAATCGGTGCAGTGGATACCTGTCAGCTTGTAATTGATGTAGTCCTTGGGAAGCATGATCTTGCGAATCTTGGCGAAGTTTGACCGCTCGTTCTCCCGCATCCACAGCAGTTTTGGCGCGGTGAAGCCCGCGAAGGCGATGTTGGCGGTATAACGGCTCAGCTTGCCCTTGCCAATCTCGTTGTTGAGATAGTCCACCTCTTTGGCCGTCCGCCCGTCGTTCCACAGGATGGCCGGACGGATGACGTTATCATCCTCGTCCAGCGCCACCAGGCCGTGCATCTGGCCGCCCGCGCCGATGCCAACAACTTGGGCGGCATCAAAGCCACACAGCAGTTCCGACATTCCCTGCATCACTGCCTTCCACCAGTCCTCCGGGGCCTGCTCGCTCCACCCCGGCTGGGGGAAAGACAGGGGGTACTCCTTTGTGACCTCGCGGAGCACCGCGCCGCTCCCGTCCACCAGCAGCAGCTTGCAGGCGGAGGTGCCAAGATCAATGCCAATATAGAGCATATTGTTATCCTCCTCAGTGGATCACAGGGATGGTAACACTCCCTGCGTATCTGCCGTCTGCAACAGCCAGGGTGAGTTCCGCACCTTCTCCTGCTTGCACGACAGCCAGTGCCTCACCGTAATAGGTGTCGGTACGGTCTGTGGTGTAGCCGATCTCATTGTAGGGGCACGCACTGCCCAGGCCCAGCAGTCTGCCGCCCGTCACCTTCACGCTGAGGATGCCCCGCTCCAGCGGCTTGACCGTGCCGCTTTCGTCGGTGTATTGCAGTCTGATATGGCACAGGCGGCCCGGCTCCACGGCGGCCTCCTCGGGTACAGCCCGCAGCTGTGTTTCCGGGGATGCGGTGCGCAGGGAGCAGCGCCCCAGCTCCTGTCCATGGCTGTCATAGCTCACCGCTTCCACTGTGCCGTCCTCATAGGTGCTGCGGAATTTGGCCATGCAGTCGTTTTTCAGCTCCTTTTTGCCTGCGCTTTTGCCATTCACCAGCAGCTCCACGCTGTGGGCACGGGCGTAGACCTCCACGTTGGCGCTCTTGCCCGCGCAGCCCCGCCAGCTCCAGGAGGGGATGGCGTTGGACATTTTCCAGGCGGAGGGGGAGTGCTTGTCGCCGGTGTGGTTCACCGGGCACACGGCGATGTACGGGCCCTTGTCCTGCTCCATGGCCACACGGGTGTACAGCGCCTCGCCCAAGGGCCGGCCTGTCAGGTCGATCCGGCCGGAACCCGCCGACACCCAGCCCACACCGTGGCCAAAGTCCGGCGCGTAGTCCTGGTACTCCCAGGAGCCGATGCCCACCTCGCCCAGGTAGTCCATACCTGCCCACACAAAATCGCCCACGATGCGGGGCTCTTTTTTCGCCAGTTCCCGGAACCGGTAGGCATCAGAGCAGAAGGTCTCGCTGCCCAGGATCAGCCGGTTCGGGTACTTTCTCAGGTCGCCCTCATAGCGGAAGATGCCATAGTTGTATCCCGCCACGTCCATATTGGCGAAGGCGTCCCGGGTTCGCCAGTCACAGGGGGGGAGGGTGGCCCCCAGCTTCATGAAGTTGTCCCCAAACAGCCCCGCCATGTTGTTGAAAAACTCGCTGCCCACCGCCTTCTTTTTCTTGGGCACCGCCCCGGCGGCTTTCAGCTTTTCCGCCTTTTCGGCCTCTTTTTTTGCCTTCTCGTCGCTGTAGACGCCAAAGCCGACAGAGGACAGGAAATTGAAAAAGATGTTCACGCCGCAGGTGACGGGCCTGGTATCATCCAGCTGGTGGAGATGGTTCGTCAGATCGGCAGTGAGCTTGATCCCCTTTTCCTGGGCGGTCTCGGACACCTCGTTGCCGGTGGAGTAGAGGATAACTGAAGGGTGGTTGTAGTCCTTGTCCACCATGTCCTTTAAATCCTGCTTCCACCACTCCATGAAGTAATCCACATAATCATGTTCCGTCTTATGGATGTACCAATGGTCGATGTACTCGTCCATCACCAGCACACCCAGATGGTCACAGGCATCCAGCAGGAACTTGGAACAGGGGTTGTGGGCGGAGCGGATGGCGTTGTAGCCGTTTTCCTTTAAAATGCGGATCTTGCGCCACTCCGCGTCCTCGTAGCAGCAGGCCCCCAGCACACCGTTGTCGTGGTGGATGCAGGCCCCCTGGACAATGACCCGCTCCCCGTTGAGCAGCAGACCGCGGCGGCCCCACTCCAGGGTGCGCAGACCGAAGGTCTCCACCACCTCATCCGTCCCAAACCTTATCCGGCACGCATAGAGCTGAGGATCGTCCAGGCTCCAGGGCTTAGCCCCTTCCAGGATCATGGTAAATGTAAACTGCCCCTTGGTCTCCCCGGATGCGGCGGCCAGCTCTCGTCCGTCGTCCAGAACGGCCACGGACACCGGCCCCGCACCCTCCGTCTCCACCCGCACCTCGATCTGGGCCGGATCCAGGGATAGTGTGCGGATCTTCACCCCGTTGAGCTTGATGTGCTCCCGATCCGCCGTCCACAAGACAACAGGCCGGTAAATGCCCGCGCCGGAGTACCAGCGGGAGTTGGGCTGGTCGGCGTTGCGGGCGATGACCTCCAAGGTATTTTCCTCCCCCGCCCGCAGCTTCCCCGTCAGCTCCACATAGAAGTTGGTGTAGCCGTAGGGCCGGAAAGCCAGCTTTTCCCCGTTGAGCCACACCTCGGCGTTGTGGTACACGCCCTCAAACTCCAACACAGCGCATTGATCCGTCAGCGCTCTGTCCGGCGTAAAAACCTTGGTGTAGAGATAGTCCCGCCCCTCGTACCAGCCGGTATTGATACCCCCCGCGGACAACTCCGTCCGGGGCTCAGACAGCATGGCGTCGTGGGGGAGGCTGATGGGAACGCCAGGCGCCCGTTCCCCCAAGTACTTTACCTGCCAGTGGTCATTAAATTGATTTGCTTTCATCTTTTGCTCCCTCCAACGAAAAGAAGTGGAAGTCAACACGTCCCACTCCACAGAATTTGAAATACAGTGCCCGTTTCCCGTTATCTAAAGCACAGTCTGCGCGGAACTCCGCCCGCCCACCGATCAGCTTCAGCGGGATGCGCGCCGACACCGTTTGAAAGTCCGGCCTGCCGGAAAGCAGGAATTCCCCTTCCGCCGCGCCGCTCAATTCCACCGATACAGTTTTGAGCTCCCGGATGTCAAAATACTTGAAGCCTGCCACAGCGCCGTCCCGCATATTGGCGATGTACTGGCCGCCATCCCCCTCCCGGTCTTTTCCGGTCTGGGTGAAAAAGGGGTGGGTGGCAAATGCCCTCCGGGGGCTGGGGCAGTCGTACCGCCCCACCCCGTCCCTGCTCCACAGGTTGCAGGCAATATAGGCCGGGTAGCGCCCAATGCCCCGCAGCGGCCCGCCGTTCAGCCCGCAGGAGGTCAGCTCCGCCTGCCGGAAGGAGCCGTCGGGGCTGCGAACCAGTTTTTCCGCGCAGGCCTGACGGGAATAGGAGTGGCGGTTGGTCTGCCGGTGGTAGAAGATATACCAGTCCTCCCCGATGTTCAGCAGCCCGCCGTGGGTATTGCCCAGGTAGTTCAGGCCCTTTCGCTCGTCCTCGTTGCCGTCCAGGAACAGGTCACCCTGGCTCACCAGCGTGCCTCCGAAGGTGAAGCCGCCGTCGGGCCGGTCGCTGACCGCATAGCACAGCTCGTGGTTGTGCCGGGAGGAGTAGACAAAGATGTACTTGTCCCCGTCCTTGCGGATGGAGCTGGCCTCGAAAAACTCGTGGTTGGGGAAGGAGCCGGGGCCCTCCTTGGGAAAAATCACCTGGGGCTCTCCCTTGATGGTGAGCATATCCCGCTCCAGCTCCACCACCGTGCCACCGTCGTTTTTCAGCTTTTTGAAGCCGGTGACGGCGGCGGGGGTGGGGGTGTAAAACCCGGAGTACAGCCAGATCCGCCCGTCGTCGTCCGCCAGCACGCCGGGGTCGAAGGGGAACTGGTCGCCTTTTTTCCGGCCCCATACCGTGCCGTCTGGGTAGCGGACATGGCCCAGGAATTGATAATGCCCCGCCGGAGTGTCGCAGACGGCCACCCCCATGATCCCCATAAAATCGAAGGCGTAGTAGAGGTAATACCGCCCGTTCGCCCCCCGGCATACGTCGGGGGCGAACAGCAGCCGCAGGCCCAGCTTATTTTTCGGATCCTGGTTCTTGAGGTAGATCACGCCCTCATACCGCCAGTCGGACAGGTCGTCCACCGGGGCGGACCAGCACACGTAGTCGTTGACGCAGAAGATGGGCGCGTTGAACCTGTCGTGGGAGCCGTAGACGTAGACCCGGTCTCCGAACACATGAGGCTCGCCGTCCGGGATGTACTCCCAGCTGGGGAGATAGGGGTTGAACGCCTGCTTTGTTTTCACGCCGCGCCCCCTCACTTTTTGCGCTCCGCGATGGCCTTTTGCTCCTCGGGGAGGTTTTTCTCCACCGTCCACAGCAGCATCAGCACCGCGCACACGGCATAGGCGATGGTCTCGATCCAGATATAGCTCACTGTGATGGCCCCCTGGGCCGCGGCGGTCTGCCCCGCGGTGCCCAAGGCCACGTCGGCGCCCTGGTCATAGCCGCTGCCGTTCAGGATGGCGCTGAAAATCGCGTTGCAGATCGGGGTGGCGGCCACCATGATGGAGCTGTAGATGGACATGGTGAACCCGTCTGTGCGGATGCCGCTCTTGAATTCAATGTGGTCGATGACATCCGCCAGCATGGCCAAAATCAGGTAGCACGCCGGGGCGGAACCCAGGCACTTGATCGCCACGCCGATGGCCACCGGGACGATCTGGCCCTGCCCCATCCCGGCAATGACACCGCCGATGACGCCGACCACCATGCCGATGATGGTGACGGTGCGCTTGCCGAATTTGTTGGCCAACGGCACCACCAGCGCCGCCGCCACCGCCATGGGGATGGCCCCCAGCACTGCCAGCAGGGATTGGGACGCGCCCCAGGCGTCGGCGGAGCCAAAGAAGGTGTTGTCCAGCACCCACTTGCAGAAGAAAGCCATGGAGCCGTTCTTCATGGCCCCGCTCCACTGGAAGCCCATGTAAAAGACAATGGTGATCCACCACCACTTTTCGCTGGTCACAGCCTTGAGCTGTTCCCCCAGGGTGGCCGTTTTGTCCTGGGCGTCGCTGCCGGCTGTGCCCATGCTCTCCTCCGTGACCCGCTCCCGGGTGAACTTGAACTGGAGGAAGATGGTCAGGGCGGTGAAGATGGCCACGGCCAGCATGGTCATGAACCAAAGCCCCTGGTTTTCTTTCAAGGCGAAGGATACCAGCATGGGGAACACCATGGAGCCCACACCCATGACCCCCAGGCCCGCCACGTTGGTGAAGGAAGCCAGGGTGGCCCGCTGTTTGCTGTCCCGGGTGGACACAGGGATCAGGGTGGAGTTGGCGGTGTTGTAGATGGGATACGCCACCGCGTAGTAGAGATTATAGGCGATGGCGATCCACACCATTTTTGCCGTGGGACTCTGGACGGGGACGATGAACATGAGCACGCTGGCCACGCTCAGCGTCAGCGCAGACAGCAGCACCCAGGGCCGGGCCTTGCCCGCCAGGGCCTTTGTGCGCTCAATGAGCTGTCCTACCACAAGGTTGGCCGCCACGATCAGGATGGTGGAAAACAGCTGCAGCCCCGTGAGGAAGCTCAAATCCAGCTTGAGCACATCGGTGAAGTAGTTTTGCAGGATGCTGGTGAAAATGCCGGAGGACAGCAGCGCCCCGAAGGGGCCGATGAAGTAGCCCAGCAGCATTTCCGGCAGCTTTACGCTCTGGGATCTCACCAGCGAGCTGATGAGGGGGGTGTTCCAGAAGCCAGTTTCTTTTTTGTCCATAACGTCCCTTCCTTGCTCTGCTTAGATCGCGTTCAGTTCGACCGTCCTGGTCTGCATCCCATCTGCCCGCACAGTCACCGTGATCCCGCCAGGGGCGTCTCCGGCGCGGACAACGGCCAGCGCTTTCCCATAATAGGTGGTATGGGTATTGGAGAAGAAGTTCTCCCCCATATTGGGCTTTGCGGAGCCAAGGGCCAACAGCTCGCCGGCGCCGCTGACCTCCACCGTAACCGCGGTGTCCTCGGAAGACTTTGTGATCCCGTCCGCGCCGGTCAGGTCGATGCTCAAATAAGCCAGATCCTGCGTCCCCGCCTTCAAGGTGTTCCGATCAGCAGCCACGCGCAGTTCGCTGGCGCCCTCGGCAGTCTTCATGGAGGTGCGGGACAGCTCTTTCCCGGCACTGTCATAGCTGATCGCGGTGATCGTTCCGGGCTCATAGGCAATGTGTTTGAAGACGGCCTTATACTCCTTCGTCTTTTTCTTCCCATAGGAACGCCCATTTAGGATGAGTTCCGCCGTGTCACCGTCGGAATACACGGTGATCTTGTTCCGTTTCCCCTCGCAGCCGGCCCAAGACCAGCTTGCCACCGCGTCTGTGTCACGCCACATGGATACAGAGCCCGTCTCCCCGGCGTGGGTATACGGTTCCACACCGATACCGGGGGTGTGATCCAGTCCCCAGGTCAGCCGGTTCCACTGCACCTCGGGGCGGAGCTTTCCGCAGATGTCGATCACGCCGCAGCCGCCGGAAATGATAGGCGCGTCCTGACCGGGATTCTTGAAGCTTTTGTAGCGGACGGTGCCGATGCCGGACTCCCCCAGGTAGTCCCAGCCGGTCCACATGAAGTCGCCGATGACATAGGGGAGCTTTTTCACCAGCTGCCAGTTGTGATAGAGGTTTTTGGGCAGGGTCTCGGAGCCAACGATAACCCGGTCCGGATGAAGTGTGCCGTCCTTCTCATACCGGGAGGCGGCGTAATTATACCCGCCGATATCCAGGTAGGAGAAGCACACCTTTGTGGCATTATCCGCGGCGGGCTTGGCGGCCATTTTTTCAATCATCCCCCCGGCCATGTTCATCAGCATATTGAAGAACGCGCTGGTAGGGACATTATCCATGGTCTGACTGCCGTTCTTGTTCTCTTTCCCGTCCTTTTTGTCGCCGTATATGCCGCCGCCCTTGGCCGACATACTGCACAGCATCAGGTTGACACCCAGGGTCACGGCTTTCCCCGGATCCAGCTTCCGGGCCAGGACGGCCAGCTTTTTGCAGTACTCCTGTCCCTCGGGGATGGCCAGCTCGGAGATCTCGTTCCCGATGGAATTCATGACTACGCTGGGGTGGTTGTAGTTTTTGATCACCATGGCAGTGAGATCCCGTTCCCACCACGCACGGAAATCCTTGTCCGCATAGTCGTAGGGGTTTTTATGCACCAGCCAGTTGTCGCAGAATTCATCCATGACATACATACCCAGCTGGTCACAGGCATCCAGCAAGGCTTTGGACGCCGGGTTATGGGAGGAACGTATCGCGTTGAAGCCGGCCTCCTTGAGCAGCCGGACGCGGCGGAGTTCAGCAGCTTCAAAGGAGCACGCGCCCAGGATGCCGTTGTCGTGGTGGATGCAGGCGCCGCGAAGCAGCGTCTCCTGCCCATTCACGAAGAAGCCCTTGACGCTCCAGCTGAGGGTGCGGAAACCAAACCGCTCCTCCGCCGTGTCAACCACCTCGCCATCCTTCAGCAGCTCCGTCCGGCACAGATACAGCTCGGGGTGGTCTGCGTCCCAAAGCCGGGGCTGGGAAACGGGGATGTCCACGGAAGCTGTCCCGTCCTTTACCGGCACCTCGGCCTGCGCCGCGAGGCTTTCGCCGTCCAGGATGGAAACCCGAACCGTGTCGCCGCCGGTGACCGACACCTTCACATGGGCCGTGTTGTTCCCGGAGGTGGAGATCAATAGGCCGTCGGGGATGATATGGTTCCGATCCCCAAGGAAAAGGTTTACGTTCCGATATATCCCGCTTCCGGAATACCAGCGGGAATTGGGCACCGCCGAGTTGTCGGCGATCACCTTTATCTCATTTTCCTCACCGTATTTCAGATACTGCTCCAGCGCCACAAAGAAGCTGATATAGCCGTACCGCTGCTCGGCGGCGAGGGTGCCGTTCACGAACACCTGGGCGTTTTGATAGACCGCCTCAAATTCCAGGACGGCGGACTGCTCCCGCCACTCCTCGGGCACGGGAAGCCGTCTGATATAGACATAGGCGCCGCCGGGAAAATATCCGCAGGCCCCTGCCGTAGCGGCATCCTTCGAGCGTTTCTCGTACAGCATCGCGTCATGGGGAAGCGTGACCGGCTTCATGGCCTGCTCCCCGCCCACGGCACTGAACAGCCAGCCCGTGTTGAAGTTTTGTTTTTTCATCTGTCTGCGCCCCCTCAAATATGTGAGAATGCCTCGCTGTTGGTGCAGTATACGATATCGCTGCGCCCCGCGATGGCCTCAAAAAGCCGTTCCAGGGCATCCCAGCTGGCATTGCCCTTTTCGTAGTCCATTTCATAGCTGTGCGCCCAGAGGTATAGCAGCAGGTCCCGGTCCTGGAGCTCCTCGCGCTTGAAGCGCTCCACCAGCTTCATGGCGTCCTTCAAAATGATGGAGGTGGAGGGGCGGAAGTTCAGCGGGTTTTCGGGGAACTCATAGCCGCCGGAGGGAAACACCGCCCTGGCATACCGGTAGCCCCGTTCCTTCAAATACGCCTGCACCGCCGGCGAGGTGGAGCCCTGCGCATAAGCATGGCCCACGACGGGGGCGCCAAAGAGCCCTTCCAGGCCGGCCTTGTCCGCGTCCACCGACGCGCGCATTTCATCCTCGCTGACAGCGCCCAGGGATTCATGCCGGAAGCCATGGGTGGCAATTTCCATCCCCTCATAGACCTGGAGCACCTCGTCCTTTGGGATCCGGTTGTGCTGAACATAGGAGAAGGGCCACTTGTGCTTTACCCCCTCGGGGCAGTCCTGGAAGGAGAAGGTCCCGATCCCCTTCACCTCGCCGCGGGCGCCGAACAGGCCGGCATTGAGGTTGAAAGTCCCTTTGAGCCCGTATTGCTTCATCAGCCGGATCACCCGTTTGTCCTGCTCCAGCCCATCATCGAAGCTGAGCGTAAAATACTTCTTGCCCATGCCTACGCCTCCCCGGTCAGATGTTTCAAATCGTATGCCTGTGCCAGCAGCGTACCGCCGGCCTGGTTCGGGTGCAGATGGTCGCCCTGATGGTAGCGCTCATCGGTGACCGAGGGATCGTTCTGATCCCTCAGCAGGGCGTCCGCGTCAAATACGTAGTCGAACATCGCGCTTTCCCTGATCCACCCGTTGATGCTGACCCGCAGGGCCTCCATCTCCGGGGTATAGCCCTTTTTCACAAACCCGATGCGGGGCGGGAGAGTCTGGGCGATCACCCGGACGCCCGCCTTGTGGAGCCGCTCCACAACGCCTGTTACGGCAGACGCGTATTTTTCCAGGGAGATGGCCGCCTCTGTCTTTTTGGAGTAATAAGCCGCGTCATTGACCCCCAGCGCGAGGATCACCCCGTGGAGGCCGTCAAAGCGGAGCACATCGCGTTCAAACCGGGATACCCCTTTTTCCCCGTAGGAAGCCCCCATCAGCCCTGGAACATCATAAAGCAGGCAGTTCCCGCTGATACCGGCGTTCATCAGCGCGTACCGGCCGCCGTAGGCGTCGGATAGGCGCTTTTGCAGCGGCTTCACCCAGCGGTTCATGGCCGTTATGCTGTCCCCGAAGGCTGCGATGATCTTCGACGGCTGGCCGGTGAGCACATCAATCTGATCCATCCCGGGAACGGCTTCATAGAGGTTGTACTGCTCCTTATAGCCCTCCCTGCGGGCCGGGGGAAGCTCCTTGTCCCCGGTGTGATCGCCCGGGTAGACAACGGCGGCCTCCTCGGTCATATTGCTGTCCATGACCTTTGACGCATAATAGAGCCTGATCTCCAGCTCCTCGCCCTGGGCCGCCGGGAGCGGAATCTCGTCAGAATAGCAGCTTTCCCCCACGGGGACAAAGAAGGAGCCGCTGCCGCCGCTTGTAATGGGGTGCATCTTCCCCTGCGCCCATACGGTCAGTCCGCCGATGGCATAGGGTTTCTTCCCATAGTGATTTGAGAAACGAACCCGAAGCTTCTCGCCGGAAACCTGGGGCGTTACATGAAACACCACCGTTTTCTTTTTCCCTGCCAACAGGCCCATAGCGAACGCGGGGGCGGCGGCTTGATGCCAAATTGGTGTCCAGTCCATGGTTATCCTCCTTCGTTATGCGAGCGTAAAGTTCAAAATATCAAGGGCGCCTTTGCCCTTATACCGAAAATACAGGGGGCAGGAGCCGATGGGCCGGCGGCTCTCCAGCGCCAGCCGCTTGGCGTTGAATTTCGTGCCGGCAGCCGTCCATTTGTCCGCGGCGGCAATGGAAATGGAAGCTATGACGACACCCTTTTCCCCGGGCAAAAGCTCCAGTACGCCGCCTCCGCCGCGAACCGTCACGTCGATGCGCGTGGTTGCTTCCAGGTCAAAATATCGGAACCCGGCGACGCTGCCATTCTTCATTTTGGAGATATAGGCCGTTGGCGCGGTAAGCTCCGTGTCCACCGTCACTTCACGGCCCTCGGGCTCCGGCGGTTCATAGTCCGGGCCGTCCTGGGTGATCTCAGGCCCGCCCATAGGGTTGCGGATGCCAAACACCCCGGCGTGATGAAGGACGCAGGCAATGTAGGCCGGATAGGTTCCGATCCCCTTCAGGGGGCCGCCGTTCAATCCACAGCTTGTGGCCTCCACCATTTGAATCGTGCCGTCCTCCTGGATCTCAATGGGCTCGGCCACGGCCTGCCGGTTCTTTTTCACTCCATTGGTGGTGCGGTGGTCAAATATGTACCATTGGCCGTTGACGCACACCATGCCGCCGTGGCTGTTGCCCATGGGATAGGCGGCGTTCATGAGCTTTCTGCCGTTCAAACCGATATCGCTGGAGGAGTGGATCGGCCCCTTGTGGACAAAACCCTTGTCGGGAAACAGGCTCATGGCGTAATTGAGGCCGGTGATATTAGTGGCCGGATAGACCAGATAATACCACTCACCGATGTGGCGGATGGAGGGGCCCTCCCAATAGTTTGGCTTCTTGGGGTCAAAATCCGCCGGCATGATAATCGTCGGCTCGCTGATGATGGTCAGCATATCAGGCGCGAGTTCCATCACAAACAGGCCTTTGATCTCGTGTCCAAAGTTCCCGTTTGACGCCTGACCGCTCCCCACATAGAGGAAAACACGTCCATCGTCGTCCACCAGTACGGCGGGGTCAAACACGAACCAGTCTTCCGGCTTTGAGCCATAAACCCGCCCGTCCGGGAAATGGACGTCGCCCAAATACTGATATTTCCCCGCGGGGGTGTCGCACACGGCAACGGAGGTGATGGACGTATTGGCCACGGAGTAGTAGAGATAATACCGCCCATCCGTGCCGCGCACCACATCCGGGGCATAGTAGGACAGCTTTTCCTGATTCCACGGGGTATCCTCTTTTTTGAAGATCACGCCCTCGTACCGCCAGTCGGAAAGGTCGCCCACCGGGGCCGACCAGGAGACGTAATTGCCCTCGCAGTATTCCTTGGCTCCAAACAGATCGTGGCTCCCATAGATGTACAGCCGGTCGCCAAACACCCTCGGTTCAGCGTCGGGGATGTATTCCCAGCTGGGGAGATAGGGATTGTAGCATTGCCGTTTCAATGGTGGTTCCTCCTTTAAAAACGCGCATTTTTGTGGTATACTGCCCTCAAGGGGGCGTTAGCATGGAAAACATGACACATCTGTATTTTGACAGCATTGATGAGATGCGGGATCAAACCGACAGCCATGGCCCGAACTATCTTCGCGACCATACGGCCGAGCGGGACTATTTTTCTCCGTTGTCGGTGGTGACCAGCATCCATACGCCCCAGGAGTACCTGTTTTCCAACTATATGGATACGTGGTCCTTTTGCGTCCACACTCCGGCAAGAAGCGAGTTCTTTCATGAAACCTATATGCACAAGCATAACTTCTTCGAGCTGATGTATGTGCAGCGGGGGGACGTCCGGGTCATGATTGAGGAGGCAGAGACCGCCTATACTCAGGGGAACCTCTGCCTCCTCAACCGAAATACCATGCACCGGGAAACAGATATGTCAAACGCGGATATCGTTTACATCGGCATCGACCCCGCGCTGCTGACGCAGTGGCCCAAATCATTTCCGCCGCCGTTCCAGTACAAAAGCATCCTCAATCAGTTTTTCAGTGACAACCTTTCGGAGCGCGCCGCCTATAAAAAGGACTACCTGGACTTTACCCTTCTGGGGACGGACGCGATCCCGCAGCTGACCCAGGAGCTGATCCGCGCATTTTCCGTGAAGCGGATTGGCTATCAGTTTGACATCTATTCCTCTTTGCTCCGGCTGTTTGCCGCGCTGGAAAGCCCCGATGTCTATAAGGCCACCCATGTTTCGCTGGGGCACAGCCGGGAGCTGATGGCCGTGGAGCAGGCCAAGAAGCTGATCGAAGCACAACACGGGGTCATCCGCCGGACTGAGCTTGCGGAGGCGCTCAACTACTCTTGTGAGCATATCTCCCGCATCATCAAGAGGCACACCGGGTACACCCTCAAAGCGTATTGCCAGAAGGTGCAGCTGGCTGAGGCTGCACGTCTGCTGAGGAACACGGAATTCCCGGTCAGCCAGATCGCAGCATCGCTGGGATATGAGAATAGGACGCAGTTCTACAAAGTATTTCAGCGGGAGTATCATCTCACACCGTTGGAGTACCGCAGGCACGCTTCGGAGGACTGAGCCTTATCCCGCGTTGCGCTGATCGAGACACTCACGGATCTTCCTGCGCTCGTCTTCCTTGATGGGGTACTTGCGCAGGATCAGGGCGGATATCACGCCGAGGATCGCGGGGATCAGGCCCATAATGACGATGAACCAGTTGAGCATGGTGGGGATCTGCGACAGCTCGCCCAGGTAATCAGAGGTGACGGGATCCACATTGTAACCGATTGCCATAAGCACAGAGCCGATGATTGCCGCAGAAAGCGCCGCCTGTGCCTTGACGATGAAGCCGCCGGCCACCATGGTCAAGGCGGAGCGGTCCTTGCCGGTTTTGTAAATGTTGTAGTCCATGATCTCCATCTCCACCATGGACTGGGGGACAAAGTCAGTCCCCACACCCACCGCCATGATGAACATGGTAACGAAGAACAGCGCGGGATTTTTCGCCAGCAGCCCCGTTATCTGGGCAACGAACAGGATCAGGCCGCCCACCGACTGCATAATCAGCAGGGAGCAGGTCATTTTGATCGGGTTATTCTTAAAGAGCTTCAGGATCGGGCGGCCGATGACTGCGCCAAACAGCAGCGGGATGAGCATCATCATGGAGGAAATGCCGTTGAGGACACCATACTGCTCCATGTTGGTGACGCCAGTGGCAAGGTCAGTACAGAAGCCCCATTTGATGTAGTACGCAGGGGTGGCGAAAATGAGGGACCAGATAAAGCCGGCAAAGATGCCCTTTAAATAATAGATCACCATGGGCTTGTTCTCTTTGAACAGAAGGAAGAAGTCCTTAAATTTTACCGGTTCTGCCTCATTTCCCTGCGCGCTGTGCTTTTCCTTGACCAAGAACCAGCCGATCAGGGCAATCACCATCGCCGCGCCAACAATAACGGTGATCAGGATGGCAAACGAGTCGTGATAGTTCCCAACCGTTTCGTTCACCGTAACCAGCACGGCCGTAAAGGCGGAGGTAACAACACCCAGCATCATGGTCCACACCCGGGGGCCGATGACCAGCTTGGAGCGTTCATTGGGGTCATTGGTCATCGTCCGAAACAGGAGGTTATCCTTGTAGAAAGACGTGCCAACGTCGAACATGAGGTAGAAGAAGATGACCCACACGACAATCAGCACCGGCTTTGTCGCAAAGGCAGACGGGAGCGAGTAGAGGAGGATGCAGCCAATGCCGGTCAGCAGGATGCTGAGGAGGAAGAAGGGCTTGTATTTTCCGATCTTGGTCCGCTTCCCGCGATCCATCACAAATCCCTGAATCGGATCGTCCACCGCATCAAAGATGCGGGCGAACAGGAGCAGCGATGTGGCCAGCGTGGCTCCCATGGCGCCCAGCCCCGCATAGTCGGTCATATACTGCATGAATAGACTGGACATGAACACGGTGCAAAGCCCATTTACAGTGGACAGCGCGGTGGTGCCGAAACAGTCTCGCAGCGTAACGGCATCCGGGTTTTTAACTCTGGTGCGTTTTACCATAACAATCTCTCCCTCTGTCATTTTACTTGACGGTCACAATCAATCAGAGCCTGGATTTGTACAAATCCTACAATAAATAATAGGGGATTCGGGTGTGTTCCACAATGACAAAAAGCCACCCTTTTTCAACATACTGTATCATTTTATTTCATGTTTTCAGAGGCGAATGATTGAGAAATATTTTGTTACAGCATTGCGCGTAAGCACCTCAAAAAATGTGGAGCTGTTGATTTATCCAAGTGATCTCATCATTTTTTGCCCACTGTTTCGTCTGTGATAGATTCCATGGCCTGCCCCAGGCTCATGCCGCCTGCAACAGCCTCCTTCCGGGCGGCATTCACCGCCTGGATGGTCTTCATCTTCTCGCCAGTCAGGGAGTAGCCCTTCATGGCCAGCAGGGTGGCCGCCCAGGCCAGCATGGGGATGATACAGAACATCACGATCACCGCCACCTTGATGCCGCCGGAGTAAGGCGTACCGTCGTCCGGCAGTTCGTGCAGGCCCGCGCAGATGAGGAAAATAAACGCCACCAGCGTCTGGGCCAGGGAGGACACCAGCTTGTCCACCAGGGAGAACAGGGTACCCATGATGCCCGGTATGTACTTGCCGGAGCGGTAGGTCTCGTAGTCGGAGCAGTCCGCCACCATGGGAATGGGCATATCCGCTGTGGCGTAGTACGCGCCGTAGCCGATACCGAAGAAAATGATAAACAGGATGGTGTACAGGTTGATGGCACCGCCGCCCTGGAAGGGGAAGGACAGCATACGGGCCGGAGTGCCGTGGTCGCTGAACAGCAGCAGCGCCAGCACGCCCACGTAGCAGACCAGGGCCACGGAGACGTAGCGCACCAGGGAGGCCCGCTGGCCCAGCTTCTGGGAGGTGCGCATACTGAGCAGGAAGAAGGGCACCGCGCACACGTAGCCCAGCACCATCATGGGCAGGTAGAGGGAGTTGTAGTTGCCCATCAGGATACCGTACAGCGCCAGCAGGACAGTGGTGTTGGTAGCGATGGCCAGGGCCAGCTTGCATCCTGCGCCGGCCACCATCAGCCGCTGCATGGGTTTGTTGTTTTTGATGATTTCCACATATTCGGAGAGCTTCACCTTCTCCTGCTTTTCGCCGCCGATACCATAGTACTTGGGGTTATCCTTCTCGGCAATGCCGATGATGGCCAGGATGGTGAGGAACACGGAGATGGCGATGCCAATGGGGGTGATGATACGGTACACCATAGGATCGGCGTAGCCGGAGGTGATAACGTTGCCCGCCGCGTCCTTCACATCGTACATCCCCTTCACCAGCGGGATCATGAATTGCATGACCCCCATGCCCAGCAGGGATCCCACCGTATTGAAGATGGTGAACATGGGCCGCTGGTTGGGGTCGTTGGTGAGCACCGTCTGGCCGGCGCGGGTGCAGGAGGTCTGGAAGGTGTAGCCGATGACCCAGACGAAATACACTACCACGAAAGCCACGTAGCGCAGCCACATCATGCTCTCAGGAATGAACGGCAGCAGCACATAAAGCGCGACAACGCTTACCGCCATGACGGCGCTGCCCAGGATCATGAAGGGCCGGAATTTGCCGATTTTAGTGCTGGTGCGGTCCATCATAGCACCGATGATGGGGTCGGTAACGGCATCGGCCACCCGCATCACCGTGACCATGATGGAGGCAAACATCCCCAGCTTCAAAATGCTGGAGCCGAACTGGGCCACATAGGACAAAATCAGGACAAAATACACATTGGTCGCGCCGTTGTTCAGCGGGAACAGCATCAACTGATACGGCTTTGCACGGTTCAGTGTGGTATTGGGTTCTTGGCTCATAACAATTCCTCCTTATTTAATGGCGGCCGCCGCCTTGCGTTTCTTACCCGAGCGGAAGAACCCGCCGACAACGGCTCCCAGCCCCTTGAAAAAGTGGCCGTTGCAGATGGTAAGGATGCCCTCCGCCATTTCCATGGTGCACATCCCGCCCAGCACTACGCCCACCCCCTGGGAAGCGGCTTCGATACCCAAATATTTGCCGATTTCCTCCCCCAGTGTGGGATCCCAGGAGTTCGCAATTGTAGCGGCGGTGGGGAAGCAGGTGGCGGGCAGGGACGGGTTCAGCCCCAGATGATCCCCCTCCCCGGCCTGCTTGCGGATGCCGTGGGGGCCGTCGGACAGGGTCATATTGGGCACCCCCAGCCGCTCCACGCTCCGCGTCTGCCAGAAGTCCTTGCCGGACAGGAAATAGCACTTTTCTTCTAAGGACATTTGCCGGATCAAGTCCTCATGCTTCATGGAATCCCAACCTCCTCTTACACCCAGTTGGCGCTGTTGGAGCTTTTCCCATGGAGTTTATAGGCTGGATTAGGTGCACTTACCCGGCGAACAGCGCATAGGTCGGTGCAGTTGCCGGCAACCGCTTTCAACTCCACATCGCCCTCCAGAGGGACTTTGAATTCAAACACCTTGTCTCCGGCCTTTTCTTCCACAAGCTTGCCATTTGCATACAGCGCCACTCTACCCTGGTTGGAGTAGACCTTGACCTTGATGGTCGATTCGGGCCGATCCACGTACCGGCTGCCGCAAATGTGGACGAAGGGCTCATCACTCCACCACGCCTTGTAGATGTAGAAGCTGTCCTTTTTGGTTTTGCGGTCAAAGGTGACCAGCCCCTTGTGGTTCATGCCTGGTTCGCCGCCCTGATCTCGGGCATCGGCGGCAAAGTCAAACATATTCCACACATGGGTGGCCCAGAGGAAGGGCCTGTGTTCGAAACAGCGCAGCATATACTCGTGATAGATGCACTGGTATTCCTCTGTGTGGTCTCCCCGATGGGGCTTGGAGGAGTGCAGGTTGGGCATGGCCTCGCAGCCATATTCTGAGTAGCCCAGCGGCCTGTCCGGGTAGCATTTGTGAAAAAAGTCAATCCAGAAATCGTTTAGGAACAATCCAGGCACATACCAGCCCAGGTATAGGTTCCAACTTACCACGTCGGTGATGTGGGCGGTTTTGTTGAAGGGCCCGCACATGGCATAGCAGGCCAGGGTGGTAAGCCGGGTGGGATCCAGCTGGTGGTACAGGTCGTTGAGCACCCGGTGGTTGTCCAGCATGTCTGCCTTGTCCTTGGTGGAAATGGTGATCTCATTGGACACGCCCCACACCACAATAGACGGATGATTGTAGTTCTGGATCACCAGCTCCTTGGCCTGGCCGATCGTATTGGCGCGGCCGTTGGGCATATGCTCGGAGATATAGGGGATCTCCGCCCACACCACCATGCCGTACTGGTCGCACAGGTCGTAAAAATACTGGTCGTGCTGGTAGTGGGCCAGCCGGATGGTGTTGGCCCCCATCTCCCGGATCAGCGCCATATCGGCCTCATGGTGCTCCTTTGTAATTGCGTTGCCCAGGCCCTTCCAGTCCTGGTGGCGGCTGACGCCGCGGAGGGGGTAGCTGCGCCCGTTGAGGAAAAAGCCCTCTCTGGGATCTACCCGGAAGTCCCGCACACCAAAACGGGCGCTGACCTGATCTACCGTTTCACCCCCTATGGCAAGGGTTGCCACTACAGTGTAAAGATAAGGATCCCTTATCCCATCCCATAAATGCACATTGGGCAAATCCAGCTTGCCGCTGTCCGCATCAATAGCAGAGACCTTTTTCCCGGCGCCATCCAGAATGGAGATATGCACCTGGCCGTCTTCGCAGTTCCTCCAGGTTTTTACCTGCACCTCGCCCTTGCTGTAGTTTTCTATGGGCTTGGCCGTGACCATGATGCCTGACCCACCCAGGCAGTCCAAATCGAAGTGACATTTGTTGACCACGATTAACGAGACATCCCGGTAGATGCCGCCGTAGAAGGTGAAGTCCGCTTTCTGGGGGTATACCCGGTCGTTGACGCCGTTATCCACGTGGACGGTCAGCACGTTGCTGTCTGAGATTGATTCGGTCACATCCCAGCGGAAGGCGGAATACCCTCCGTTATGTATCCCAACAAGCGTCCCGTTCAGCTCCACCTTGGCCGATGCGTTTACCCCCTGGAATTCCAGGTATACCCGCTGGCCCGCAGCGATCTCCGGCTTGGGAAAGGATTTGCAGTAGATGCACGTCCCCCGCCAATAGTCGTTCCCACCGTCCTGGCCATCTATCGCGTTCCAGGTGTGGGGCAGGTTCACACGCTGTGTCCCGCCGCGTGGCCCGGTGAAGCTCCAGCCCTCATTGATATTGATCCTTGTTCGTAGTTCCATTTGCCTCACCTACTCAAATGTATTTCTCCAAAAAGCCGGCACTGCGCTGAAAGCTTTTGACCGGCGATTTTTCCACCCAGTTGCGGTGGCTTTCCAAAATCACAGCGTCCACAGACACAGACTTGGCCTGTTCCACCAGGGGGAGCAGATCCATGTTCCCATAGCCCAGCTCCATGCTGTCGCTTTTCAGGATGGGGGTCATGGCCGGCCCGGACAGCCGCGTCCCGCGGTCGTTGATGTGCCACAGCTTCATGCGTCCCCCCAGCCGCTCCATCCAGGACAGGGCGCTGGCGCCCCCTTCCGTGAACCAGTAGCTGTCGAATTCAAAGCCCACCGCCGCCGGGCTGGTCTCGGACAATAGGAGGTCGTAGGCCCGCTGTTCCCGGTTTACCCACTGCAATTCGCAGTTGTGGTTATGGTAGAGCAGGCTGACTCCCTCACGCCCCAGCGCTTCCCCCACCCGGTTCAGCCGGGCGGCCAGTTCCCTGACCGCCTTTTCGTCGCTATAGGGGAAGCGGTACATCCCTGTAATCACCGCGTACTTCGCCCCCAGCGCCTTAGCCTCGGCGGCGGCGGCAGGGACGTCCTTTTCCACACTGTCCAAGTCCATATGCAGGCTGACCACCCGGAGGCCGGATTCCTTTACCAGCCGGGGCCAGTCCAGCCTGCCGCCCCCGCCCACAGGCATGCCGGCGGCTTTGGTGATGAGGCGGACCAAAAGGCCGCTGGGGTGGATCATAAAGCGGCACAGCTCGATCCCGTCATACCCGGCGTCTTTCATTTTTTGCAGCGTGTCCCGGGCCTGGGCTTCGTTATTCAGCACCGTGCCCAGCATAAACTGCTGGACTGCTTTGATCGGCATGGATGATGCTCCCCCTTTTCCTATTTTCAAATTCCGGACAGGGCCTCTTCAAACTTGGGCAGCCACCACTCCCGATAGCCGGCCTTTGTCGGATGGATGCTGTCCGCCATATAGAGCGCCTGTTCTTCCTCGCTGATGTCGTTGAACGCCTGATCCCGATACAGGTCAATGATGGTCACGCCCCATTTTTCCGCAAGCTCCTCCAGCGCCTGCACCATCGTTTCATAGTTTTCGTCGCCCATGGGCGGGTTGGTGTAGAAATATACGGGGCAGTCCCATGTGTCTTTGGCTGTGGCGATGATGTACTCCATTGCCCCGAAGGTGGTGGCGGTGTCAAAGGCTGCCGCGTCACGCACATCCGCCGGCGTCACAGCGCCAAAGCCATCAGGGAAGCCCTTGTCGTTTGTGGACAGCTGGCAGATGAACGCGTCCACATGGCCTGCCCTTTCATCAGAGGCCAGATACTGGTCCAGCCGACTTACATAGCTGCTGTTGGCCCGGTCCGCCAGCGTGGTGCCGGACACGGCCTCCTTGATGCACTGGGCCCCGTGCTTTTTGGCCAGGAAATCCGCCATAGATTCCTGACCGGAACTGGCCCCTTCTGAGACAGAGGAACCCAGCCAAAAGATGACTTTTCCCGCCAGGGGGCTGTCCGCAATCCCCTGCGTGCTGGCGACGGAGTACTCCTCCCGGTTCCCCTTTAGCGTGACCTTGATGTTCTGCTGCACGGTTTCCCCTCCATAGACAAACTTGGCAAACAGGGACGTCCGCGTCAGCGGCTGGTCTACGATGATCCCCTCATAGGCCACGTTTTCCAGTATTGAGCCGTCCTTCATCTTGGCGTTGATGACAACCCCGGCCGGATCGAAGGTTTCGCCTTCCTCATACTCCAGCTTCTCCGGCGGCTGTGCGATGGAGAGCTTCCACACAGCAGAGGCCTCCGAAGAAACTCCGCCCGACGGATCGCTGGCAGGATCCCCTTGACGATCAGGGGATCTGTCCGCACAGGCGCCCAGGACAAGGAGAAGCCCAAGCACCGCCGAAATAATAAAGATTTTTTTGTTCATTTCAGTTATCCTCTTATTTCATGTCCTGCCCATTTGATCCAACAAAGCAGGAAACCACGCCCAATACCGCACACAGGAAAAACACGCCCGCAAAGGCCATGCCCATAGCGGCATTTCCGCCGATAAAATTGACTTTGTTCCACACATCGGACAAGCTGGGCACCGCGACACGGAGCACTACCCCAAAAGCGGCGGCATAAAACGCTGTAGGCACAAAAGCGGCAAATTTCAGCCGGGTGAACACCGTCAGCGCGGCGGAGCCCGCGCCTGCCAACGCCAGGGCAAAGCCAATGAATGTAAACGTTTTGTCTGTTCCGTCAAGCACAATATACAGGACAGCGCCCAGCAGGGCTGTGGCCCCCGCAATCAGATTCATATAAAACCCCAAACCCCGGTTTTTAAACACATTCTTCATCTCAGCGTCTCTCCTTTTTTACGTAAGCATTCCAGGCAAACATCCCCAGGGATGCCACGGCCAATAGAGCAAGGGCGGCGCAAACAGCAATCAGCGCCGGCTGCCACCAGTAAACGGTCTCATGGACGACAGTTTCTTCTGCCAATCCGTTAATCAGAATGCTTCGGCTGTGGGCATAATAGAAATGCTCATTGGCTGTTTTCATCCAGTTCAGGATGTTTCCGTCCCGATCTTTGATCGCCAGATTGGTCAGCTCGCTGGTGCGCCCGGTGTCGGAGAGGAACAGATCGGTGCCGCTGGTGATACACTCGGCAGTGAGCACATAATCAGAGGCATCCTTGGAGGAATCGGTGATATTGATGCCCTTAAAGCCCCATTCGTTGCGGAGGATCTCCACCTGTGCGCCGTAGTGGGCAGGTGACGCGGTCATCCCGATCCGATTGTAGCTGGTCATGACGCCCAGACCGCCGCCATCGCTCAACGCGCCTTCAAATGCCTTGAAATAAATCTCCCGGCAGGCCTGCTCAGTGGCAAAAGTGGCCACACCATGGCGGTTGACCTCCTGGTCGTTGAGACAGAAGTGCTTGAAGCCGGTGATGACGCCCTTTTCTGTCATGGGTTGGGCGTTGGCACGGCTCATGAGATAGCTCATCAGGCCGTCCTCGGAGAAATACTCGCTGTTGCGGCCCAGGTAGGCAGTCCGATGAATGTTGGCGCCGGGACCAAACACCATGGTAACGTCGGCATACATGGCGTCCTCCGCCATAAGGGCGCCCCGCTCCCTGGCCAGATCCAGGTTAAATGTGGCGGCCTGGATCGGCTCATCCACAAACAGGGTGCAGCCCTTCCGGTTCCCCTTGGTATAGCTGCCCTGAACGCCGCAGGGGCCGTTTGTGGAGGCATTTGCGGGCTTACCCACTTCAGGGATGGCCACATTGCCCCGGTTGTCACCGCAGATGGTGGCCAGCTGGTTGATGCTAAGCTGATCGATAAACGTCTTCCATTGATCCGCCCCGAACTCCACATCCTTCATGCTTACCAGCTTCAAGCCAGCGTCCTCACCGAAAACCATATCGCCGGTATCCGGGGCGTCGCCGGGCTTTTGATAGGTTTTCCCGATCATTAGCTCCGCCATGGCGTCCGTGGCGGTCAGGCCGGTATAGCTCTCAGGGAAGGTGTTCCAGTCCGACCTGCTCAGATAGGTGACAGTGCCGGGAAGATACTCGTTCAGGTCAGCATCTTGAAGCTGGTTGGACACGATGGCCCCAGTTGTGGGGCTGAGTGCATAGGTAGTGTTGTCGTACTGCCCCAGCTCTGCTTTTACCGCATTGGAGGGAACGCCGGACACAGGGTTCCCCTTTTCATCAAACAGGCCCTCGATCCCCCTGGCGGCCATAATGTTGTTCAACGCGTCATGGCTGCTGCCGCCGATGGCAAACCAATAATCCCCTGCGTCAAATATGTAGCAGCCGGTCTTGGAGGGATCCGCGCCGTTTTCAGCGTTCTCATCATAAACTGCGAAATAGTAATCAGGCACGGTGATGGTGACCGTCTCGCTTTCCCCAGCCGCCAGCCCGCTTGATTTCTGGAAGCCGATGAGCTGGATGGCGGACTTCTCGGCCTGTCCAGGCTCCCAGGGGAGCTGGGCGTAGAGCTGGACCAATGCTTTGGACTTTCCATCAAATCCGCCGTTGTTGGTAACCTTTACAGCAGCGGTGACGGTGTGCGCACTTTGATCCCAGAGGATGCTCTCCACCGCCTGGGTGAACTGGGCGTAGGACAGGCCATAGCCGAACGGATAAGCCATCTCAGCGGCATAGTCCCAGCCGCCATCGCTGGCAAACGCTCCGGCAGGGCCGTTGGCGTCGTTGATGCCCAGCACCTGGTCCTGGTAGCGGGTCTCATAGTATTTGTAACCAACATAGATCCCTTCCGCATACACCAGGTAGCGGTCGCCGTACATCTTCTCCAGATTGGTGAATTTGTAATCGCCAAAATTCTGCATGGCGGGCGCGGACAAGGAACTGGAGGCCCAGGTGTCCGGCAGATGCCCGGACACATCCGCCGCTCCCGTAAGGATATCCATCAGCGCGATAAAGCCATAGTCGCCTGCCGCGCCGAACACGAGGCAGGCATCCACCCCGTACTCTTCATATTCGATCCACTCGATATCCATGGCGAACGGGCTGTTGATGAGGACCACGGTTTTCCCGAACTTCCCGCTGTCATGGATCATCCTCAGCAGATCTGCTTCTTCCTGGTGGAGGGACAGCATGGGAACGCCATCCGCGTCCAGAGGATCAAGGTCAACACCTTCCCCTCCGTAACGGGTAAGCAAGACAATGGCCACGTCATTGTACTGGGATGCATAGGAGCTTTTCAGCGTGTCGGTGTAAAAGCTGGCGGGCGCTTCGCCCACAGTAGAACCGCCCCGGGTCGCCACCGAGGTGCGGACGATGCCGCTGTTTGCATATGCGTCCCGCATGGTGGGATTGACCTGGAAACCGGCGGCCTCCAAGGCGGTATACAGTTCGCCGCCCCGGTCAGCGTTAAAGCTGGCGTTTCCGGCATTGGATTTATAGATGGGGTCGTTGACTGAATTGCCAAAAACAGTAACGCTCCGCTCACCAGCGGCCAGAGGAAGCGCACTGTTTTCGTTCCGCAGCAGCACCGTCCCCTCGTACATAGCCCGAATATTATGATCCCGTTCATCTGCAATAAGGCGGTCGGCGTTCTCCGCATTCAGCGGCCCGTAAGCGGAGGGATAGTAATTGGTGTCCCCGCTCACTTCAATGCTTTCGCCGGTGATGCCCAAAAAGCTGTTTACATAGCCGCTGTAATAAAATGCAGAGCTGGTAAGGCTCAAGGCGGCAGACAGCAGCAGGGCAAACACCGCAGCCAGTCCCAGCCATTTCTGATATTTTTTCTTCATGACGTGCCCCCTGAGATGTTTTCGGGCCGCAGCCACAGTTCGTGGAACTGCGGCCCGCTGAATTGTTGCAGATCAGCCGCCTTTCGCTGCTTTTTTACTGCGCACCACCATAAACGCGCTGCCCACGGTGAGCAGGGCGCACACGCCGGTGGCGGCGTACAGCGCGATCCGCCACAAGGGGGTCACACTGACAACAGTAGCGTTGCCCATGTTCATGGCGTTGGTCCGGGTGATGCTGAATACCACGTTCTTGGCCGCGTTGTGGACCGCCGCGGCGATGGCCGGATCATTGCCGGTCCCGTCCAGGGTACCCATGCCGCCCTTCTGGCCGCACCAGTAGTCCTGTCCGGCCAGCACGCCCATCCGGTAGTCCATCCACTTGGCGTTGATGGCCATGTCGGTGATGGCGGAGCCCTCCATGCCCCATTCGTCCCGGAGCACGCCGGTCATGAGACCGTGGTGGGCGCCGGACCACACCGCGCCGATGCGGTTGAAGGAGCTCATGACATTGGAAGCGCCGCCCCGGATCGCACCTTCAAAGCTCTCCAGATACAGCTCCCGGATGGACTGCTCGTTGGCCCACACAGAGATCCCATACCGGCCCTGTTCCTGGTCATTGAGGGCGAAGTGCTTCACAAAGGCCAGCATCCCCCGGTCGTGGAGGCCCTGGACCTGGGCGGCGGCGATCTCGCCGGACAGCCAGCCGTCCTCGGAGTAATACTCGTTGTGCCGGCCCAGATAGGGGCTCCGGTGGATGTTCACGCCGGGGGCGTAAATGCCGGCCACGGCGGCTGCGTTGTCCCCGGACTGGGCGTGGAGCATATCCTCGCCCATGCACTTGCCCACCTCCTGGATCAGCTCTCGGTTATAGGTGGCCGCCATCACATCCTCGGAGGTAAAGGCCATGCCGTTGGCCCCGCCCACGATGCTCTTGGTGAAGCCGGTGGGGCCGTCAAATTCCTGGGTGGCGGGCAGGTTGATGGCCGGGAGCACCTGGGTCTGGTAGGAGCCGTTATAGATCAGGTTCAGCATATCTTCGTAGGAGAGCTGGCCGATCAGCTCATCCCAGGCAGGGTCGTCATAGTCCTTGTCCACAAAGTCAATGGCGTTGAGGGAGCCGCCCGTCCCGGCGGCGGGAGCCTGGCTCACGTCGGACCAATAGAGCTGCTTGTACTGCTCCACCAGGGCGTCCCTGCCGGCGTCCTCATGGGTCAGGCCGTCGTCCCACATGGCGTCTGTAGCCCGAAGGCTCACAGTGGCCTGGGGGAAGGTTCCGGTCCAGTTGCTGCGGGTGAGGTAGACCACCTGCTGATCCTCCGCGCCCTCGTACTTATTCAGATCGGCGTTGTCGAACAGGTTGGTGATGGGCTTCCCGGTGGCGGAGGAGACCGCATAGGTGGTGGTATCCAGGGCAGGGTTATTCCATTTGGCCGTGAGGGCCGCGTCGCCGATACCGGTCATGCGGGAGGCATCTGCCCCCTTGGCCATCAGGATGTTGTTGATGGCGTTGTGCGCGTCAGTACCCACGGTGAAGTAGTAGTCTCCGGCGTCCAGGATGTAGGTCTTGGCGGCGTTGGCGTCATAGCTGGTCAGATCCTCTTTCAGGACGCGGATATCAAAGTGCTCGGTCTCGCCGGCCTTGATCTCCTTTTTGTCAAAGCCGCACAGCTCCACGGCGGCCTTCTCAATCCCGTTCTCCCGGTCATAGTCGGTGTAGGGGGACTGGAAGTAGATCTGCACGGTATGCTTGCCGTCCATACTGCCGGTGTTGGCCACATCCACCCCCACCTGGAAGGCGTCGCCCTGGTCCTCCACGGTGAAGTTGGAGTATTCGAAGGTGGTGTAGCTCAGGCCGGAGCCGAAGGGGAAGGCCACGTCGGCCCTGTAGTCGTACTCCCCGGCGCTGCCCTGGCCCAGCACATAGTCCTCATACCGGGTCTCGTAGTAGCGGTAGCCCACGTAGATGCCCTCCTGGTACACCACATAGTTCATATTGCACTTTTCAATGCCGGGGGCGGTGTTGTTCTGGGCAAAGGCCAGATCCAGCTGGGCGGCGTTGGTATAGGGGAACGCGTCGTAGTTCACCATGGCGGGGGAGGAGTGGTTGTCCTTCAGGAAGGTGTCCACGATCCGCCCGGAGGGGTTCACCTTGCCCGCCAGGATGTCCGTCACGGCGGGCAGGCCGTTGATGCCCAGGTTGCCCGTCCACACCACCGCGTCCACATCGTACGCGTCGATGAAGTCCAGCTGGAGGGTGCTGGAGGAGTTGAGCAGCACTACGATTTTCTTGAACACGCCCTGGTCCTTCAGCTCCTTCAGGTTCTGGAGCAGCTCCATCTCCTCCTTGCACAGCCGGAGATAGTCGCCGCCGGTCATGTAAGGCTCCAGCGCCTCCAACCCGCTGGGCAGGTCGGCGCCCTCGCCGGAGGAGCGGGACAGGGTGACCAGGGCGGCGTCGCCATAGTCGGCAAAGGTGGATTTCAGCGCGTCGGTGTACTTTTCCCAGGGCACCTCGTTGATGCGGTATTGGGAGGGGTCGCCGCCGGACAGGGCCGCGTTTTCCCGCTTATAGCCGCTGGTGACATAGAACTTCCACAGGTCGGTGTTCACACACCCCGGCTGGAAGCTGTCCTCCAGCGCGGAGTACAGGCTGGCACCCTCGCCGGTGGAGACGAAAGCGGAACCGGTTCCCACCTTCACCGGGTCCACAGAGGACTGGGAGAAACAGGAGAACTTGGTGTCAGCGGCCAGGGGGAGGGTATCGTCCCGGTTGAGCAGCACCGAGGCCCCCTCCGCCATCACCTGGCGGCACACGTTCCAGTCGTTGGCCACCAGCTCTTCCTCGGAGTCGTAACGGGTCCAGTAGAAGATCTGTGCGTCCGGGTCGGGGATGATGCGCTGGGTCTCGGCGTTCAGCGCTACGTTGATCATGGGCGCGAAATAGTTGGTGATGGGGATTGCAGCCACGCAGATCACTGTGAACACGGCGAAAACCGCCATGGGTATTTTCCAAAAGTTCCTCTTTTTCATAGCTGTCCTCCTGAATGAAAGAAATGGGCGGGCCGCGGGCACAGGTCTCAGCCCTCGGCCCGCCGGATTGCGGTAGATCAGCCGTTCTTTGCTTTCTTTTTGCTGCGGATCAGCATAAACGCGCTGCCCGCGGTGAGTACTGCCATTACACCCGTGGCGGCGTAGATGGCCATCTGCCACCAGGGAGTGATGGCCCGCACGGTGGCGTTGCCCACGTTCATGGCGTGGCTGTGGGTGATGGAGTAGGCGATGTGCTTGACGGCGGTCTGCACGGCCGAAACAATGGCCGGGTCGTTGTCCAGCCCGTCCAGGGTCTCCATGCCCATGCTGTAGCCGTCCCACAGGTCCTGGCCCGCCAGCACGCCCAGCCGGTAGTCCATGTAGGCCGCCATGACGGAGCAGTCGGTGATGGCTGCGCCCTTCATGCCCCACTCGTCCCGGAGGACGCCGGTCATCAGTCCGTGGTGGGCCCCGCTCCAGGTGACACCCAGGCGGTTGAAGGAGCTCATCACGCCCATGCCGCCGCCCCGGGCCACGCTGCCCTCAAAGCCCTCCAGGTACAGCTCGCGGATGGCCTGCTCGTTGGACCAGGTGGAGATGCCGTAGCGCCCCTCCTCCTGGTCGTTGAGGGCAAAGTGCTTGGTGAACACGTACACACCCCGATCCTGGATGGCGGCCACCTCCACGGCGGCTACCCGGCCAGACAGCCAGCCGTCCTCGGAGTAGTACTCGAAATTGCGCCCGCAGTATGGGGTGCGGTGGATATTGGCCCCGGGGCCGTAGATGCCGGAGAACACGGTGCCGGATTCGTCGGTGGCGTGGAGGAAGTCCTCGCCGATGCACTTGCCCATGTTCTCAATGAGCTCCAGGTTGAAGGTGGCGGCCATCACATCCTCAGAGGTGTAGGCCATGGCGGAGGCGCCGCCCATCAGGCTCTTGGTGAAGCCCTGGGGGCCGTTCTCATCGTTGGTGCCGGGCAGGCTGATGGAGGGCACCGGCTGGGTGAGGTGGAAGCCGTTGTAGATGAGGTTGGTCATCTCGCTGTAGGGGATCTGGCTGACCAGGTCGTTCCAGGAGGGGTCGTCCGCCTCGGTCTCGGCGAACATACTGGCGTTGAGCGTGCCGGACACACCCACCTGGGGCATAGTGGCGTCAGCCCAGTAACGGCTCTTGGCGGTTTCCACCATGGCTTTTCGGTCCGCCTCGTTGTGGGACAGGCCGTCCTTCCACATCTGATCGGTGATCTTCAGCGAGACGGTGGAGGGCCAGGTGCCCGTCCAGTCGCTCCGGCTCAGGTAGGTGATATCCTGGCCGTCGTCGCCCTCATACTTGTTCAAGTCGGCATCTTCAAACAGGTTGGTGATGGGCTTGCCGGTGACGGAGGACACGGCGTAAGTGGCCTTATCAAAGGCGGGGTTGTTCCATTTGGACGCCAGCCCGGCGTCCCCGGCGGCGGTCATGCGGCCCTGGTCCGCGCCCTTGGCGGCCAGGATGTTGTTGATGGCGTCATGGGCGTCTTTGCCCACGGTGAAGTAGTAATCGCCGTCCTCCAGGATGTAGGTCTTGGCGTTCATGTGGTCGTAGGAGGTCAGATCCTCCTTCTCCACCGTAATGGTAAAGTGCTCGGTGTCACCGGCGGCGATGAACTTCTTGTCGAAGCCGCACAACTCCACCGCGGCCTTCTCCACCTGGTTGTCGATATCATACTGGGTGTAGGGGGACTGGAAGTAGATCTGCACGGTGTGCTTGCCGTCCACCGCGCCGGTATTCTTCACGTCCACCTCCACCTGGAAGGTATCGCCCTGCTCCTGGACGGAGAAGTTGGAGTACTCGAAGGTGGTGTAGCTCAGGCCGTAGCCGAAGGGGAAGGCCACGTCGGAGCTATAGTCATACTCCCCGGCGTTGCCCTGGTTCAGCACATAGTCCTCATACCGCGTCTCGTAGTAGCGGTAGCCCACGTAGATGCCCTCCTGGTACACCACGTAGTCCCGGTTGCACTTGCCGATGCCGGGGTCGGTGTTGTTCTGGGCGGTGGCCACGTCGTAATCCGCGCCGTTGGTATAGGGGTACGCGCCGAAGTTCTGCATGGCGGGGGAGGAGTGGTTGTCCTTGAGGAAGGTGTCCACGATGCGGCCAGAGGGGTTCACCGTGCCGGCCAGGATGTCGGCCACGGCGGTGATGCCGGTCATGCCCACATCGCCGATCCACAGCACCGCGTCGATGCCGTAGTCGTCCACAAAGTCCAGCTGGAGGGTGTTGGAGGAGTTGAGCAGCACCACGATCTTCTTGAAGGTGCCCTGCTCCTTGAGCTGCTCCAGGTTCTCCAGCATCTCGATCTCCTCTTTGCACAGGCGCAGGTAGTCGCCATCGGTCATATAGGGCTCCAGCTCGGGCAGGCCGCTGGGCAGGTCCGCCCCCTCGCCGCCGGACCGGGCCAGCACCACCAGGGCCACGTCGCCGTACTGGGACCAGGTGCCCTTCAGGGCGTCGGAATACTCGCTCCAGGGCACCTCATTGATGCGGTACTGCGCCTGGTTGCCGCCGGTGGTGTCGGCGTTCACCCGCTTGTAGCCGGCGCCGGCGTAAAACTTCCACTGCTCGGGGTTGACGGAATTGTCGCCGAAGGCCCCGTCGATGGCGGCCTTGAGGGAGATGGCGTCGTCCGCGGACACCTGGCCGGAGCCGGTGCCGCCGTACAGCAGGTTAAAGCTGGACTGGGAGAAGGGGGTGAACTTGGTGCCCGCGGCCAGGGGCAGGGTGTTGTCCCGGTTGACCAGCAGGGCCGCGCCCTCCGCCTCAATGTCGTGGCACAGCTGCTTTTCAAAGGCCACGAGGTCGTCTTCGTTCTCGTAATCGCTCCAGAAATAGATTTTGGCGTCGGGGTCGGGGATGACCTCCTGGGTCTTGGCCCCCAGGGCCACGTTGATAGCGGTGGCAAAGGCGTTGGTGACGGGGATGGCCACGATGCACACCACCAGCAGCAAGGCGGTGACCACTGTGAGGATGGTCCACAGCAGGCTGCCTTTTTTCTTCATAGCATGACACTCCTTTTCTAAAAAAGGCCCCAGGCGAACGAACCGGCCTGGAGCCTTTTTTGCGTTTGGGTCTCGGCTTGCTTCTATGCGCCGGTTACTCGGCCTTGACGGCGGTATTGCCGTCGATGGTCCAGGTCTCGCCGCCCATAGCGCCCCAGATCTGGGCGAAGGCGCCCAGCACGTCCTCGCCGGGGGCGGTGACGGTGAGGGTGTCGCCGTCCAGCACGTAGGTGAAGCCGTCCCGCTCCATGCCGTACTCGGGGTACTTGACCTTCATGTTGGTGTCGTCCAGCAGCACCAGCACCAGACCGCCGGCCTCATAGGAGGCGATGCCCTCCTCCGTGGGCTCACCGCCCTCAGCGGGGGCCTGGCCGCCCTCGGGGGCGGACAGGGTGGAGATGTCCTCGCAGACCAGGGTGTAGCTGGCCGTGTTGCCGTCGCCCAGATTGCGCTCGGCGGTAAAGGTGGCCTTATTGCCGTCCATGGTCACATCCACGGCCTCGCCGCCCAGGGTGATGGCAATGGCCCCGTCGGCCAGGGTCCAGGTGCCGTCGGCAAACTTGTCGTAGCCGGCGTAAACCAGCACCGTGCCGTCGGCCTGGAGGTAGGCGGTGCCGTTGTTGTCCGTGTCGGTGAAAGTGCCCACGTGCTCGGGGGCGGTGAAGTCCTGCTTATAGGCCTGGATGAAGGCGTTGGCGTCGGCGTAGGTCTGGCCCTCCTTGCCCTCCATGGGGGCCACGCGGGTGTAGGACATACCGGGCACCACGGGGAAGGTCAGGTCAAAGGAGTACACCCCGGCCACGTCATAGGCGTAGGCGGTCTGGGCGTTGGACTCAGTGCCCGCCTCGTCCACATAGGCCAGCTTGATCTGAAGGCAGGCCACGCCGTCCTTTTCAACTTCCTTCCAGGTGCCGGACATATAGCTGGCGGTGAAGGTGGGGTTGGTGGCGGCATCGGAGGCGTCGAAGTTGGCGAACATATACTTGTCCGCAACAGCGGTGCCGTCCTCGTTCAGGTTCAGCAGGAACGCGGCGTTCAGCATGGAAGCGTTCTCGCCGGATTCCTCATAGGTGCCCCAGAACTGGTAGGTCTTGCTTCCGCCCTCGCCGCCAGAGGACTTGGACGGCTCCTCAGAGGGGGCCTGGGAATTCCCGCTGGGGCTTCCGCCGCAGGCGGCCAGCAGGGAGACAAGCATCAGCGCCGACAGGGCGGCGGCCAAGAGTTTTTTCATTTTCATAGCAGTTTCCTCCAATTTTTTATATCGTTCCCACCCTCCCCGGCTATGCCGGGGAGGGCCGAGAAACCAGGAATTATTTGCGGTGGGCCATGAAAGCGCCGGCCACATTGAGGATAGCGGCCACGCCGAACACCACGGAAAAGGCGATGGCCAGGGTGGGGTTGCCCCCGAAGAAGGGCACGCCGGTGAGCACGTCGGCCAGGGGATAGGCGGTCTCCACCAGGTGGTTGGCAAGGCCCACGGCAAAGCAGGCCCCGCCCAGGATGGGGGTGAAGGGGAGCTTGAGCGCCTCGCCCGCCAGGGTGACGGCCGCGCCGCCCAGCATCAGGCCCAGGGTGAGCCAGGAGAACACCCGGTCCACCGTCTCGCCGGCGGCGGCCATGTAGATGATCACGTAGGCCACAGCCCCCACTAAGGCGATGGCGCCGGCGGCAAGGCTCAGGTAAAGCCCGGGCTTCGCGTCTTGGAACAAGCGCTTCATCTTACTTGCCTCCCTTCCTGGACTTGATCTCGGACAGGACATACAGCACCGCGGCGCCTGCGGTCAGCACGCCGATGGCAGCGTTCAGCCCGGTGAGGGCGGGCTTCCACCACGGGGTGTAGTTCTGCACAGCCTCCGTCTTGCTCAGGCCGTTCACCAGGTTGGAGCGGCTCATGGTGTAGAGGTAATACTTGGCTACGTCCCGGAGCTTGCCCCAGATAAAGCCATCCCTATCCTTTACCAGCAGGTTGGACGCCTCGGGAACCCGGCCTGGATCGTTGTTGAACTGGCAGGTGCCCGCCTGAATGGCGTCGGCGGTACCCATATAGCTGGCAGAGTCCTTGGAACTGTCAGTCATGTTGATACCAGTGAATCCCCACTCACCCCGCAGCACGGTGGTCATGGTCTCGTAGTCGCTGGCGGTGGGAATGCAGCCGATGCGGTTGTAGGCGGTCATGGTGGCCATGCTGTGCCCGGCCTGGAGCCCGCCCTCAAAGCCCCGCAGGGGAACCTCGCGGTAGGCCTGCTCGGTCAAGAAGGTGGCCACGCCGTGGCGGTTGGTCTCCTGGTCGTTGCCGCAGAAGTGCTTGAAGGTGCCCACGCAGCCGCCCTCCGCCATGGCCTTGGTCTGGATCTCGCCGCAGATGTAGCTCATGTTGGCGTCCTCGGAGTAGTACTCATAGTTACGGCCGGAATAGGGGGTGCGGTGGATGTTGCCGCCAGGGGAGTAGATCTGGCGGAAGCCGATCCAGTAGCTCTCCTCGGCAAAGAACTTGCCGCGCTGCTCCAGCATCTCCCTGCTGAAGGTGGAGGCGGCCACCATCTCCGCGTTGAACAGCACGCCGCCCTGATGTCCGTCCGGACCGTCGCCGCCGGCGTAGGCAGGGAGGGCGATGCTCTCGATCATATCCATGCCCATTTTATCGCCGGTAATCTGGGCCAGCTCGCTGGGGGTGAGCTGGTCGATGAACTCCTCCCACTTGGGATCGTCAAAGGCTGCGTCCTTCATCTCAATGAAGGAGATGCCGTTGTCCTGCTTATACTTATACTCCGAGATATCCGGGGCGTCGGCGGGCTTCTCGTACTGGAAGTTCTCCATCAGGTCCTGGATCTCCGGGGTAGCGGTGAGGCTGGCCACCGTATCGGGGAAGGTGTTCCAGTCGGAACGGGTCAGGTAGGTCACGGAGCCGGGGATGAAGTAGTTGATGTCCCGGTCCTCGAAGTGGTTGGACACCACCTCGCCGGTGTAGGGGGAGACGGCGTAGGTCGTGTTGTCCAGGCTGGCCAGCTCGTCCCTGTAAACCTTGGCGGCGTCGCCCTCCACAGGATTGCCCTCGGCGTCGAACATCCCGGTGACGCCCCGGGCGGCCAGCACGTTGTTCAGCGCGTCGTGGGCGTCATCGCCGATGGCGAAGAAATACTCGCCGGGATCGAACACATAGCAGCCCGTCTTGGAGCTGTCCGCGCCGTTGACCGCATTGCTGTCATAGGCGGCGAAGATGTAGTCGGAGAACTCTATGGTCACCGTCTCGCTCTCCCCCGCCGCCAAGGCGGAGGTCTTGGCGAAGTCGGCCAGCTGGATGGCGCTTTTTTCCGCCTGCCCAGCCTCATAGGGGAGCTGGACATAGAGCTGCACCACGTCCTTGCTCTTGCCGGAGTAGTTGGCCGCGCCGTTGTTGGTCACCTTCACCTGGGCGGTGACAGTGTGGGCGGACTTGTCCCAGTCCACGCTCAGCAGCTCCTGGGTGAAATCGGCGTAGGACTGCCCCGCGCCGAAAGTGAACACCATCTCGTCGGCGTAGTTCCACGCGCCGTCCTTACTGGCGTACACGCCCTTGGGTCCATTGGCGTTGTTGATGCCCAGCACCTGGTCCTGATAGCGGGTCTCATAGTACTTGTAGCCCACGTAGATGCCCTCGGCATACACCAGGTACTTGTTCTTGTACAGACCGGTGAGGTTGTCAAAGGTGAAGTCGCCGGCGTTCTGCATGGCGGCGGAGCTGAGGGAATCGGCGGCGTAGGTGATGACATTGCGGCCGGAGGGGTCAGCCTGTCCGCCCAGCACCCGGGCCACGCCGGTCATGCCGTAGTTGCCGGGGTAGCCGATCCACAAACAGGCGTCCACACCGTAGTCCGCCAGCCAGCCCAGATCCATGGCGTAGCCGGAGTTGAGCACCACGATGATCTTGTCGAACTTGCCGGAATCCCGGATCATGTTGAGGGTGTCGATCTCGTCCTGGTGGAGGGACAGCTCGGGTACACCGGCGGGGCCCTCCTGCCAGTCGCCCTGGAGGCCGTGGTTCAGGTCGCCCTCCTCGCCGCCGAAGCGGCTCATGACGTAGATGGCGGCGTCGTTGTAGCCGGACGCGTAGGAGCTCTCCGTCCCGGCGTAGGCGCTGGCGGAGATCTCGCCGATGAGTCCGGTCTTGGTGCGGGCGCCGTTGGCGGCCACGATGGCGTTGTACACCGTCTCGTTGACCTGGAAGCCCTCCTCCTTCATGGCGTCGTAGAGGTTGATGCCGTTGTTGGGCGGGCCGCCGGAGCCGCCGTGGTAGACAGGGGTGGCGGCGGCGAAGCCGAACAGCGTCACGCTGGCGTTGGAGGCCAGGGGGAGCGCCCCGTTTTCATTGCGCAGCAGTACGCTGCCCTCCTCCTGGCTCTCGATGAGGTAGTCCTTCAGGGCGGCGCGCATCTCGTCCATGGAGGCATAGCTGGAGGGGTAGTAGTTGGTGTCGCCGGTGACTTGGACGGCAGGGGGAAGGGTGCCCAGGAACAGGTTCACGTCCCCTTCCCGGGTGAAGGCCAGGCTCTGGCCGAACATGGTAAGGGAGAAGACCAGCACCAGGAGGGTGCAAAGTCCCCGCCATATGTATGTTTTTTTCATGAAGTGGTCCTCCCGATTACACAAGGCGTATCAGCCCGGCATATCAACGCTGAAATTGTAAATGCCGAAGTCCGTGTAATCGAAGCTGGCCGTCTTTTGGTTGACCTGGATCGTCATCTCAGGGAACGCAATGTCCTCCAGGTACTGCTGGGCGGTCCAGGGCTCGGCGTTCTGGTCGTAGATGGGATTGCCGTTGTCGTCATAGCCGGTGGGCGGAACCACGACCTTGCCCATGCTGTCGTTCCAGTTATCGGTGTCCAGCCAGTAGGTCTGGTCATTGCTCAGCACCACGCGGGTGGGGGCGGAGAGGGTAACGTCCAGCAGGTCGTCGTCCAAGTCGTTGGTTTTGCTGGTGCAGGCGCCGTACAGCTTATAAATGGAATTTGCCCGCTCGTTGCCCTTGGCGTCGTTGGTGCTCTCGGCCAGCTCCAGGGCGGAGAAGGTGGAGGAGGAGAGCACCAGGCAGTAGGTATTGTTATCCATCAGCGTGAGCTCCTCGTGGGTGAAGGTGGTGAGGTAGTAGTTATACTGGGGCCGCATATTCTGATAGCTCAGGTTGGCGGGGCTGAGGTAGACGCCGGTGACCTTGCCGCCGGCGCTGCTCCCGCCACCGCCGCCGCTGCAGGCGGCCAGAGACAGGGCCATCGCCCCGGCCAGGAACAGGGTAACCAGTTTCGTGTGCTTTTTCATCGAAATATCCTCCTCTTATATTTGTCAGGGGCTCTCCCCCTTTTCGCACCCCCAATTT